>Ga0163144_10000950_pt1 | contig 68697 bp, 78 predicted proteins | sample OliLak19BULKMAT1_FD_123175 | JGI IMG/M metagenome (GOLD analysis project Ga0163144, IMG submission 123175) | Freshwater microbial mat bacterial communities from Lake Vanda, McMurdo Dry Valleys, Antarctica - Oligotrophic Lake LV.19.BULKMAT1 | ecosystem: Environmental > Aquatic > Freshwater >...
TTATCAACTGGGCGAAGGTCACGAATCCCGATGGCTACGGCGAGAGCCTGTACGACGACACCGTCCCGTTCAACACCCTAGCGTCTGCGTACAAGCCCCGTGCTGGTTCGGCCGATCGCCAGCTGACGACCTCCGTTGGGCAGTACCTGGAAGAGCCCGCGCTGCACTACACCGCCGGTACGCGCGTCACTCGAAAGGTGGCGAAGGAACTGAACAAATGGGGCATTAAGTCCGCCATTACGCACACCGACGCCCCCGACTTCGAACCCGTTGGTGTCCGGGGTATGCACAGTGTGTACAACGACCCCGACTGGCAAACGAAGCTAATTGGCTTCTATACCGCGTCCGCCTTTGAAAAATCCCTCCACCGTGGGTTGGAGTCTGATACCAACAGTACCAGCTTCGTCCCCTCTCTAACGAACCCGTCCAAATTTGGAAATCAGCTACAGACCGTTGGCAAATACGGCTGAGCACGATAGAGTTCGTTTACAACACCTAGGTATCTTCTATGCCGACCACGAATGAGACCAATCTGGAACAGGTTTTCAGCGACATCGCGTACTCCGCGTTGCGTGATCAATCACAGGCTCTCCTGGACTACCTGATTGGGTTCGAGATGCTCAAGCAGGAGGACGAAGGCGCACGCGCAATCGGCGTCTTTGGGTTTGAGATCGACAAACAGTACTACTACGTCCCCGTGTTCTTCCTGAACGGCGAGATCCGTGGGCTGGACTCGATCTACTCCGTGCAGTCAGACAAGTTCTACCCCCTGACTGAAGGCTGGGTAAACGCGCTGATCAACCGCCGGACTCAGACTATTGGCGAAGCCGATAGCCGGACCAACGCCGAAAGCGGCGTACGCTTCCCGAACTACACCCGTCTTAAGGTAATCCCTGGCGGCGGTGGGTCTGCGAACCTGAAGATGGCGGCCGAGACCTTGCTGGTCAAGCTCGCCGGCGACGGGGACTCGATCCCCGGCATCAGCTTTCCCCAGGCTTTGACTGAGCTCGGGGCCATGGGTCATTTCAAGACCGCGTTGGACAACGACCCCCGACTGCAGGATGTCGTAACGCAGTTCTACAGCTTGATGGATTTCGCCCACACCCCTGTGCAGACGAAGGTCGCGGCCGAAGAAAAGCCGGTAACGGTCATCTCCAGCATCACGGACGAGGGCATTGAGGGCTTGAACGACACCCAGCGGGAGACCCTGTTAGAGGGTGGTACCGTGGTTGTGGACAACCGTCCTGAACTCGACAAAGCCCTGGTGCTGTCGTCCGAACCAAAGGTCGTTCTGATTAACCCCGAAGGCGGTGGCTTGTTCGACGTCCTGTGGGCTGACGGTAACGTAGAAGCCGCTATCATCGTTCCCGACGGCAGTGGTACGGACACGGTAACGGTTTACGATCCCAAGACGAAGAAGCATGGCTCCTTCGATCGCCGGATTATCTTTACCGTCCGTAAGTACACCGAGCTGGAGTACCGTGAGTGGTTGAAAGAGCATGCGATCGCTGCGGATGCCGTGCGTCCGAATAAGACCGTGTTCTTCTTGTCCGACACTGGCGAAGGCACTACCGGATTCTGTGTCGATGGTGCCACCGATGGTCTCGACGGAATCCGTCGGTACACCGTCAATGACACGTACTTCATGGGGCACTTCAGCTGTGACTCCGCGTGGGGATCCCGGGGCAACAACGGCAACCCGGATACGAATCAGTACAAGCGGATGTTCATCGGAGGCGTCAACCGTCCTCAGAGCCCGAATGACTGCATCAAGCAGATTCTGGTTGTTGAACTCGGCGCTCCCGCTCCGAAGTACGCCGGCAACACTTTGGTGGTGAACAGCCAGCGGTTTTACGCTTTAGAGCTGAACACCTTCTCTGAAAAGTCGGAAGGCAGCGAAGCTCCTTGTGACTTGTTTAACTCCGAGACCTACGGTCGTGCGCGGCGCGACGTCCTGCTACAGGATATCGATTTCGGTAGCTACTTCACCCTACAGGAAGCCCTGTGGAAGTACGCCAGCGCGCTTTCGCTCTGGACGGATGGTCCGGAAGTTGCCTTGCGCGTGGGTGAAGAAACTCCGTACCTGATGTCCAAGACCGCGGCGTTCGAACACCTGTTGGTTGACCACGGCATGGGGGAGTCTGACGCCCGTATGCTTCTGGCCGACGTCCGTCACGATCCCCAGACTTACTTCATCCGTCAGTCTCAGACCAAGATCGCGGCGCAGTTGCTTGATCTCCCGGTGACGAATGACTCGTCCGACGGTGGGTTCATGAGCGCCTACCACAAGCAGGAAGTTCCGTTCAACGCCCGCACGGTTGGTAATGCCCCGTTTAACCGGGAGTTCTACCAGTACGATTCTCCGTTTGGATCCGGTGGGCAGTCTGATGGAGGTGGGAACAACACCAACAACAACACGTTCTCGGTTTTGGATAAAGCTGCGAAGACCGGGCAGAAGGACGTGTTTGACGCCTCCGCCTTGGCATCCTTGATCAAGTCCTACCGCCCCACGGAAATGGTGGATCGCTTCCTCCCCACGATCGTAGGCGGGATGGACCGCTTGGGTCGGATGTTGTTCCTGATCTTCTGGCACTACGAAGACTTCGCCGAGCGCTATGGTGAAGACGATCTGCAGGAGTTCATCGACAATCTCCGGACGGTCTTCGAACAATTGGGTGACGTCATCCTGTTCGCTAAGAAGAAGTCCTTGGCCGGGGATCCTGAGCACTACGGTCTGAGCTTGAGCCCGTCGATGGAAACCGGGGAATAAGCAATGTCCCAGGCTCAGGCGGTTGAAGTCGGATTCTTCCAGGCTATGCGCGATCTCGGGCTTTCGCTCAAGGTCGCAGCCCGGTTGTACGACGACACCGTGGAACTAATGGTGAAGTCAGCTGCCGTACGTATGCCTGCGCTAGGAATCCCCCGCGCCAGTTCCTCCAGGATTGATATCCATTCCGGCCCAATACATCCGGTGAGCGGGATGGTTGACACCCTTGGTAAACCCGGGTTCGAGAAGTACCGCGCTTTCCGCGAGGGGACCCCCAGCCCATCGGGTGCCCCAGTTAAGTTCCGGCATTCGGTTACGGGCATGCCTGACGATCTCCGCCCGGCGTCGCTTGCCTCCAGGGCTTCCCAAGGTGCGCAGAACAAGTTTTCCAACGCAGTGAAGGCCATCAACAAGCACCCGTCTAAAGCTGGGATCGGTGCGACCGTCCTGGGAACCACGGGGGCTGCGGCCGTTGGTACAGGTACTGGCCTCCTGGGCTCCAAGGTCCTAAACTTATTGCGCGGCGATAACGCCGCACGAAACTGAATCCCTCAAACTACGGAGTCTATCATGTCCAAACCCGCCGCTAACCAGACGAAGATCGCTGCTGAAGTGCACGAAATCGCCTGTGCCGACGCTATCGATGCCGGCTTTGCCCAAGCCTTGCGTGATCGTGGTATCAAAACCGCGGAAGCATTCGACGAATGCTATCAGACCGCGGTCGCTGCTGCTACCGCCGCGCAGAAAGCTTAATTCAGCATGAATGGCTATGCGGCACCTAGTCGCACTGACTGGCGATGGGCAACCATCTCCGAGCTGAATAATGTCAACGATACCAAGGCCAGGTCTATCATCGCGGCTTACCACGATGACACCTGCCGTCGGGCGTACGAGTTCAAGCGCATGCGGGATCCCAAGATCTCGGTGAGCGTCAAGTACCCGGACATTGCCGCGGCCTATGACATCTACATGGGCGAGAATCTCCGCCGGGGCTTGCTGGAGGGCTACCTCCTCACGGGCGCGGACGATGATCGGATAGCGGCCTCGTTCGGATGCCACCCGAAGACGATCACTTCCTACCACGATATCTTTTTCGATGTCCGTCCGCGGTTAAGTGCCCACGCCTGGATAACCTCCTGCGTGTTTAAGGACCTACCGTATACCGGTGTGCATAAGGGCGATCGCCAGGGAATGATTCATCGGATTGCATGGATAGGTGGGTTGTCGGCATTCGAAGCCTCGATCTCCCCCCGTGCGAGTGTGTCGGATGTGTTCTCCATCTATCAGGATGTGATCGAACGCGCGCTGGCGCAGAACAGTGTGGAAATCGTCCTCTCTGGTGCAGGATCCCCTGAAGTTAGTAGTCAGTTCCTGGCTACCACCATGGAGAAGATAAAATCCAACAGCGAGCGGAAAGGAGGCGGGAGCAGTGACTATGAAGAAGCTGTTACGGCCTTCGTCCGTGGCGTGGGTATCACCGTTGCGGACCCTACTATATCCGCTAATCTTAAGCTGCCAGCACGAGAACTCCGAGAAGCCGAGTACGAGGTCACCCCATGAAGTCCTTCACCCTTATGCCGGAAAGCCGGATGGATCTCCTGATGAAAGTCGCGGAGGACTGCATCGGCCTTATGGGCTTGGATGTCGAGCCTAACGCAGCTCTCCGGAAGATCGCCACCGATCACCTCCTCACGGACAAGGAAGTGGAGCTGGTTAGTCACGCGATCAACAACTCCCGGCAACTTGCTCAGTTCGAACAATCGGATGCCGATTCACGGGATAAGCCGTTTCCCCTGACGAACGCTGAGTTGGTCAACAAAGACCGTTATGGTCCTGCGGGCGTGGATAGTGATCATGCGGAGCAGGCGAAGGATCAGCCGGATGCGGTTGAGATCGCGGATAAGCTTCAGAAGGAAGCCGCGGCTTCAAACCAGGACTTCGGTGATTACCGTCGCCGGACAAGCCGGACCCTTACCGAGGACTCCGTCCGCGCACAGCTCGGCATCCCATCGCTCGCAAAGGTTGCTTCCAACGCACTGTCCCCCGTCCATCCGGCGCAAGCCTATGACGTTGGCATTGATGAAGCCCGGACTCGTGCGGCTAGCGCCACCGACCGCGCCGCGGATCTCCTGCGTAAGGTGGGTTCCGCGTTTACCCATATCATCGGTCCTTCATTCGCTGACTTCGAACGGGTAGCGGATGCCTCGGGAGTGGACGCGACTTTGGTTTCCGCAATCTACGACGACTGCGACCTGGCTAAGTACGGTGCCGCCCGTTGGGATGCCCGCGTAAAGACCGCTCGGGTGTACGCCTCTCAGGACCTCGTGAACTTGGTCGAGATGGTGAAGCAAGCGAGTGAGTGTGTTGACGACGCCGCCAGCGCTCTTGCTGCGAAAGCTGCCTTCGAAGGTTACCGCGACGGTATCCTGGCTAAGACGGCGCAGGTGTTTTCCCCGGGACTGTCTCAGGAGGTTGAGAAGGGGCCTCAAGCCTATCTCGGTCTGGGCGCAGACCCGAACAAGGCAGTGATGGATATCGCCGGCGAATACCAGCCCGAGGGAAGCATGGCCGATGCTATACTCCCGAACTCAGTCACCCAGGAACTGAAGAACGTTGATACCCAGTCTCAGCTCAAAGAGTTGCTTCAGGATCAGTACATCAAGGGCTACTCCCTGCCGGAAGTGATCTCCGCGTTTAATGCTGCGAAGTCGGTTAACCCCAACTTCGGTAACGCGCAGATGACGAGCTATGTCCGTCAGCACCTGGCTACCGACGGCGGCATCCCTCTCGAGCTGCAGGCACGTACAGCCGCTCGCCCGGGAGACAGCGAATGAGTACGTTCGCGGATGACGCCGCCGATCTTTTGATCAAGTGCGGCCAGAGTTCGGATTTGCTGGAAGCGGCGTCGTCAGAGTCCGATGACTTGGATGCCGCCGGTGAACAGCGTCGTGCTCGGTGGCGGCGGTTGTTCGCAGTCCTGGGTACGGTGGCTGCCGGCGCTGGCATAGGCTATGGCGTGCACAAGTTCCAGGGCAGTGATGCGGAAAAGAAACTGCAGAAGGCGCTTAATCCCAACGTAGACCGGGACCAGACAGCGATTCCGACGGAAGACATCGGGGAGGCGTTCGCTGCAGCAGTCCCTACCTGGAGCGACGCCGTTGCTGGTGGAGTAGGTGGCCTTGGCGCAATCGCAGCCCCGTATCTCGCGCGTGCAGCGAAGTCCGCCAGAAATAAGGTTGCCCCGAAACAGACTGCAAAGGTCACCCGTGGGGCGGATAAGATTCTAAACAGCGAGTTCATACGCCCGGTAGCCGATAGCCTCCTGCCCGATCGCGGTCGCGGTCGCCTACTCGACGTCCTCGAGCGTGTAAGCGCGACTAAGGCTAAGCAGACTGCGTCTGAAAAAGGTAAGGGGAATGCGTCTGGAAAAGGTCGTGATGGCGGTGGCGGAAGACCCGATGGGCTTCTCTCCCGGCTCGTTTCGCCAATGTTCGGCCTTCCTAAGAGTCCTGGCATTGAGCAGCTCGCTCGGATGACGAACCAGACTGAACTCGACGCGTACATTGCGAAGAATCGCAGACTACCAGGAAACGCGCAGAAGACAGTACGTGATGCGGTGGGGGCACTCAATTCCACGTGGCAGAACCCTGGTAAACTCGATATCGAAGCCCGCGAGCTCTCCAAGGTATTCGGCGGCGGCAAGGGTGAGGACATAGTACACCGGGATAACCTGGCGGCCGTCTCCAAGCACCTGACCGACATCCACACCGGTGAAGGCCGTTCTCGCTTTGTTATTCCAAGCTTACGTCGGGGTGTTGTTGGTGGATTAGGTGGGGCCTTCGCGAGTTGGGCACTGCGTCCAAATAGTTCTACTCCCGCTATCGCAGCTCCAGCAGGTCAACGGACTCTTACTCCATGATTCCCAAGCTGATCACCTCGAACTCGTTTGACTACAAAGACCCCAGTGTCTCTCTCGTCCGCTTCCATCGTGGGGGCGTAGACCGGGATACACTGCGGAAGACTGCTAGTCACAACGTATTTGAGGAGTTCCTCCGGGACTATAAGCCGCCGAAGGATCGCGTGGTTATTCAGGTCCTGGCAGTGGGCGATGACGAGTTCTACGGTCCCAATCGGAACTGTGACGGGTTTAGCCGGGAAGATAACAAGACCGCGCATAAGACGTTCAAGGACTTAGGCTTTGTATTCCGCGGGCACCAGCACGATGACCCGGAGAAGGCCGTGGGCGACGTTATCCATACGGCGCACAACGGGCCGATGTCCCGTATCGAACTCCTGCTTGGTCTCGACCCCGAAAAGTGCCCTAAAGAGGTACAGGCGGTAGAGAACGGTGAAGACGTCCCGGTATCCATGGGTACTGCCCAGGATTATGACGTTTGTAGTTATTGCGGTAATCAGGCTAAAACCGCGAAAGACCATTGCGAACACATTAAGAAGCATCTCGGTCACGTCGCTGAAGACGGGTCCAAGATCTACATGAAGAACCCCAACCCGAAGTACTTCGATATCTCGCTCGTGCACAAGCCCGCGGATCGGATTGCGTACACCATGCGTAAGATCGCGATGGAGTCCGGGACGGAAGCCATCGGCGGCCATCAGCTGGCAGAGATCTATGGTTGGAACCCCGCGGGATTTGAAAAGGCTGCCGCCATGCGCCGGATTGCGTCCATCGTCAAGGACGTTCCAGGTACTATCCGGAAGGCAACGTCTCCCACGCGTATTTCCGCAGATAACCGCAAGGAGTTAGTTAAACAGGCTCAGATTCACGGTGCAGAGAGCCTCATCAGTCATCTGACGGAGAGGAAGCTCATGCTCTCTCCCGGTGACCTGGGTGAGGTCCTTGGCGCCGACGGTGACACCTGTGAGCAGGCTGTCGACGAGTGCAAGACCTGTGATAAGCTTTACGACGATGAGCAGACGATGAAGGTATTCGATGGGAAGCCATCTACGACACCTATTCATATGTCCGACGACCTCAATCATGATTTGAAAGCGAATGCCTCGATGGAATCCGCTCCGGTTAAGCGCCGGATGCTGATTGCCTCCATCTCGCCCGGGATTTCAAAGAAAACAGCGTCCGTAGTCGATCCATCCTTTATGAGGGGCTTCGCTGACCTCTATAATGGGTACCGAGTATCGTTCGCCCTTCATCACCAGTCCGATTCCGCTCTCTTGCGGGATGTCGCCGCCACCTTTTAGTTGCTAACCCCAAACCGGGCACGTAACCTTACGTACCTCGCCATAAGGATTTCACCGTCATGCCTAACATCATCGAACAGCTGGATCAGCTGATCAAGACTGCGAAGACTGCAAAAGTCGACGCACTCAAGACCCAGACGAAAACCGCGGGTATCTCCGCGGACCTGGACCACTTAGACGATCACACGAAGCCGGCTACCACCGGTGCTCAGGCTGCGGCGAACAACAGCGCATCCCGTGAGATGTACTCCGCCCCCTCCGTCGACGTCGGCGCTGAAACCAACGCCGTTGGTGGTAGCGTTGAAGAATCGACTGCAGGCTCGACCGCGACTGCCGTCAATGGTCAGTCGGGTGGTCAGGGCGCAGAGCTGGCCGTGACGAAGGACGCCGATAACGGCGAAGAACTTTCGCAGAACAAGATCGCTGCCGCCCGCAAGTTCGCCGGCGAACTGCGTAAGGTTGCTGAAGCTCAGCTGACCCCCTTGGACAAGTGGCTGGTGAAGTCTGCTAAGGACTCCTCCCACCCTTTGATCAAGGCCGCGATGGAAGCCATGGACGACGGCCAGATGGCCGACGGCGCGGCTGACGTCCTGCTGCAGGCTATCGAATCCGGTGAACTGAGCGAGGAAGAGGCTGCCTCGATCCTGCAGGACGCCGTTGCCGAAGGCGCTATCTCGGAAGAAGACCTGGCTGCGGCTGGTTCGGAGATGGGTGCTGGCGATCCAATGGCGGACGAAGCTGCCCTGGGTGATGCCGCTGCCATGGGCGGGGATCCTGCGATGATGGATCCTGCGATGATGGGTGCCGAAGGCGCTGCTCCTATGGATCCCTCGATGGTTGCCGAAGCCGGGATGATGGATCCCAAGATCGCTGCCGATCGCTCGAGCCCGAAGTACTTGGAGAAGCTCGCTAGCGACTACTCCGATTACGTTGCCGCTGGTTATGGTATGGGTGTGAAGATTGCGGAGGCCTACCTCTCAAAAAAAGCAGAGGACGCTGATCCCGAAGTAACAGAGGAAGAATCCTCTGAAGGGTCAGCGTCGGAAGAGAAGTCAGAAGCTCCGGCCGAAGAAGAAGTGGCCGCAGTTGAAGGCGAATGCGCACCGGTAGTCGGCGGGGAAGAAGCGGCTGTTGCCGAACTTCCTCCCGGCGCTGGAGCTGAAGCCCTGACTTCAATGATGGGCATCCCCGAACCTGCTAGTCAGGAAGAACAGGATGCCCTGCGCGTGGTGGAACAAGAGCTCGGTTTGAGCCCGGAAGACACCGCCGCACTCATGGGCGCTCCCATCCCCCCTATGGACAAGGTTGCATCTTACAAGGCCCGCTGCCGTTCAGCGATCCTTTCTAAGATTGCGGCCCTCCAATAATCCTGTACCATACGTACCAAGGAAGTCACATGTCTCTCCATAAGCACATCAAGACCGCTGCCGACACCATCGATAGCCTGGCTACCGATCTTGAAAAGTCTCACACCAAGATCGCAAGCCTTAAGGCTGAACTGGCAAAAGCCAAGGGGACTGTGAAGTCCGCCTCGGATGCAGACAAGGTCAAGCGCGCTCTGCTCGCTAAGACCGCGGCTGCGGCTTTGAAGACCGCCGGTCTCTTGTCTTCGGACAAGGCCGCGGACATCTTCGCCAGTACCGTCCTGGACCACGACGCCGCCCTGAGTCAGCTGACGAAGCTGGCCAGCGTGGTCTCGACTGCTCGCGCAACTTCGCGTGTGGTTGTCGACACCGAACTCACCAAGACTGCTTCCGCGAACGACGTGTTCGCCAGCAGCCTGCGTCGGGTCGCTCCTCGCGCCTGATCCCAATCTCCCCTGATTCTCTTCTAAGGAATACATATCATGGTTCTCGTCTCTTCTATGGGTGCACACCAGCTGGACGTTCGCTACGGCGACCGTAACACGCTGCCTTACTACAACGGCACCATTGCCCAGACCCTGCTCAACGACGTCGATCTTCGCGTCGGTCTGATCACTGCCGGTCGCGTGATGTCGATCAACAACGCCAGTCGCTTGGTTGTTGGTATCCAGGCTACATCCGACGTTCTCGGCGGTCCGATTCCGTTCTACGCCTGGAGCGGCTATGACGACAACAACTACGCAGACGTTTACCGCGAACGCGGTATGCCGAACGTGGCTGATCGTCCAGCCGGCGGCTTGGGTGGACCCGGCGCGCCTGGCTTCTGGGGTATCCCGGCCTCGGCCGCGGGTGTCAGCACCGCCGACGTCTTCGCTACCATTCAGCACATCGCCGCGGCCGAACTCTCGACCACGGAATTCGACACCGCCGCGGTTTACACCGCTGGTCAGCCCCTTACCGCTGTGTCGGTTGCTGCCACCGGCGCTAACAAGCTGAACCGCGGCAAACTCCGTCCGGTTGCGGCCGCCACTGACGTCATCGTCGGTTACGTCGCTCCCGCCGGAAAGTTCACCGGTGCGCTCGGTTATCCAGTCCTCGCCTTCACCCCCGCCTACGTCGCTGGTACCACGGTCCCGGCCACGCTGGTCTGAGTTCTGTACTCCGGGGTTAACAGCCCCGGAGACACCTTCCTAAGGAATATGTCCATGTCCCAGTCCATGACTGCTAAAGAAGCGAATCGCAGCTTCTACGGTCTGATCAACAACGGTCAGATTAAAGAAGCCGCGAATATCGCCACCGATTTCACCCGCGTGCGTATCCGCGAGTCCTCGGTCTTCGAAAAGGCTATGCCTTCGCAGAAGATCTCGGATTCGGATCTCACTCCCCAGCTCAACACCGACAAGAACGTCGCACTGGTCGAGCTCGAACCGAACAGCCCCGGAGCTTGTACGATCCCGCTGGGTACCCAGCCGGTGCAGTACTACTTCCGCGGCAGCCGCTATCCGGTGTTCTTCAACCGGATCGTCACCACGAAGTTCACCAAGGACACGTCGGAACTCCGCACGTACGCCATGGACATTCGTCAGGTGCTGACGGACAACGCCATCCTGGACATGGACTGGGAATTCGATCGCAAGATGTTTGCTGCCGTTGACAGCATCATCGGTATCGAAGGTTCGACCGTTCCTGAAACGGGCATCATCCAGAACCGCGTTATCGTGGATCCCCTGGGCATCACCCGCAACAGCATCATGGATATGCGTAATATCCTGCCGGAAACGTTCGCCCATCTTGAATCGACGACTTTGATCGTGAATAACATCACTATCAACTCCATCGCCAAGTTCGGTCGTGACGAAGTCGGTGGCGACCTGTCGGAAGCGATGTTCGTCGAAGGCTTCCAACAGAAGCGTATCGCCGGCATCAACTGGATCGTTACGAACAAGACCGAGCTCGTCCCGAACAACGTGTTCTACTTGTTTGCCAGCCCGGAGTTCATTGGTAAGAGCTTCGTCCTCGAAGATACAACCCTGTATCTCGACAAAAAGGCCTGGAACTTGGAGTTCTTCGCGTACACCGAACGCGGCGCTACCATCGGTAACGTTGCGGCCGTTGCCCGCGCTCGCATCTCGACTGTCTGAGTTGTAGTCGTACAATCGAGTTGGAATGTCAAACCCCCGGAGTTATCTCCGGGGGTTTGTGTTTGTTGTTGACCCCCTGGCTTGCTGGTCTACTCTTCGACTGTGGGCACAGGAATACTAACAATACCGGACGTAGAACGACTTTTAGTGAAGTACGCAGAAGGAGTCACCTACCGAGAGTTATCGGAAATGTTTGGCGTAGATAGTGCAGCGATCGCATATCACGTGCGCAAGCATCGAGTGCGCGGGCGCAGCCTTGGGCGTAAGAAGCGCTACGTTACGGGCAACGACGCTTATATCTGTTCGTACTGTCAGCGGTCCCTTCCTAGCGCGGCTTACGGAGAGGGTAAACATAAACATAGCGAGCGCCCGGTTCCATACGTCTGCAAGCCGTGTTCGGTAATTCGAAAGTCAGAGTATGCTTACGGTATTACGAAGGCTGAGGCATTCATCTTGAACGCTAAAACGAACTGCGACCTCTGCGGTAAGCTACAGAACGCGTTTCGGGGTGGGAAGCGGAGGTCCTTATTCATCGACCACGACCATAAAACAGGGGCTGTTCGAGGGGTACTGTGTGAGGCATGTAACTCGGGGTTGGGGGCAGTGAAAGATAACCCTAGTACAGTTAGCTCACTAGTACAGTATCTCGAACGCCCCCTACCTCCCGTGACCTATACCGACGAAACAGCGGGCCATCGACAACGTACCTATCAACTGCCGGAGTCGGAGTATAAGCGGATTGAGTCCGAGCAGGCTGGAGTCTGCGCAGGATGCAGCACGTTTACTCCAAGTGACCGACATCCGACGTTATTAATTGACCACTGTCATATCCGCGGGAACGTTCGAGGGCTACTGTGCTACAGCTGTAATCTGGCATTAGGTAAATTTAGCGATAACCCGCTCCTTCTCCAACGTGCTATTACGTATATCGCTGACCGGGAAAATCTTCCGCCTGCCCCTACAAACACTTCGAACGTTCCTGCGCCCTGGAAGGAGGTCGGAGATACGTATGTCTACTTACTAGAGCCAACTCAGTGGGATATTGCTAGTCTGGAGCTACGCTGTGGCGATCAGAGTATCCGTGCACTGCAGCGGATAAAGTCAGAGTTATCTGAGCTAGGAAAGAAGGTACTCATACTATACCGGGGAGAGGATTTGCTCCCCGCGATTCACGACATGCTCGCTTATCGTGAAATGCAGGTAGAGGTTGTACTACACGCACGTAAGTGTGAAGTGCTCAGCTACAACCCTGGGGAGGCATCAGTGTTTTACGATCTCCACCATCTTCAGGGAGGTTGCCATAGTCCTATCACGTATGGGCTGGCGTTGGATGGTAAGCCGGTCGCGATGATGAGCTTTAACCACGGAAGCGTCTGCCGTGGCCCCGGCACCTCCCACCTTCTGCAGCGATTTGCTACCGTCGGTAGTGTTCGTGGCGCAGCTTCTCGACTACTGGCAGCATTCCGCCGCCAGCACCCCGGGCCTGTGATTAGCTACTCGGACGAACGGTATGCGTCAGGTAACCTCTACGAGAAGCTGGGGTTTGTATGTACCAGTGCAAAACCGAAACCGGACTACCGTTACTGGCGAGACGGCAAGTGGTATAATAAAAGCTTAAAGCAGCGTAAGCACCTGATTGCCGAAATGAACTCCGCTGGAAAAACTGTTACTCCAGAGGACACTGAATTCACCATGGCCGCCTCCCTCGGCTACCTCCGTTGCTACGACTGCGGCAAACGGACGTGGACTCTGGAGTAGTCCCTTGACAGTTCATTACCGCGTATAACTTCGCGAGTATGTTCCCCAACCTCCGAGCTGAAGATGTCCGCACCAGATCCCTGGCCACGTGGCAAGCTGCCATTAATTTGTATTCAGGAGCTGAGCAGTCCGATGAAATTCTCTGACGCCCGCAGTCACGTTATCCCCTTCGGTAAACACGAGGGGGTATCGGTGGATGACCTTGCTGTAACAGACTCCGGCTTGCTCTACCTCGACTGGTTGCGGGGTGAGCTCACTCAGTCCCGGACTCGGCCGGAGACGCTGCAGGTGTTGGAGACGTACTTAGAAGACGGCACCATCAAACGGGACTTAAACGTCCTACTGGAGGACGAGTGAGCACTGTACACGTATCCACTGAACAGATGCACGAACTGCAGGAGTTCGTAGATCCCAGCCCTATACCAGAGTTTGGTACGCTGGCGCAACTGCTGAGTCCGCAGCAGATGACCGTGCACGAGCGGGTCCTGGCGGCGAACGAGTACGCGCGTCAGGGACACACGACACGTACAACTAGAATCGCCGACCCTCCAGCCGGTACTATCTGGACCAACCGGGAACCAGCCGGGGGCAACACTTGGAATAACCTCGCCTTCGGCGATGGAAGGTTTGTTGCGGTGACCAACGCCGTCCCCGACGCCCCGATCATGACGAGTCCAGACGGTATCATTTGGACCACCCGGAACCCCACCCAGTGGCACACCTGGCCCGCCCCGAACACCCGGTACACCCCTATCACCGATAACCTACGCTATCCGACTACCGGTGTTTGAACAAAAGGGGGTTGACACCCTCGTCCCAGTCCCTATTTCTGGAGGCAGCGAATCAGCCATGCTTAGAATATCCCCCACTGTGAAATGCCCGACAAAGCCGACAACCGGCTTTGATTGGCATTTTACGGTCATTGGACGAGCCACCAATTGCGAAGGTATGCGTCCAGGGGTCGGGGAAGTCTAAGTAGTCAGCTCATCGTGAGACCCTACTAGACCCCCGACCTAACCAGTCGGGGGTTTTCTTTTAGACAATTTTATAACGTGGAACTGTTTCTGGTTCTCTGGTGTAGTGGGCTGCACTGGGCTCTGAAAAAGCTCGGGTCTGGGTTCGATTCCCAGGGGGACCACCAAATCGCGCGCGTACGGCGCACGTAAATATCCGTACATCTTGCCCGATCGTATAATGGCATTACACCCCGCTGTTAACGGGGCTATCCTGGTTCGAGTCCAGGTTGGGCAGCCACTGTGTTGAGCCTCACCTTAAAAAGGTTCACCATCACCGATTAGCTCAACGGCCAGAGCACTGCTTCGACAAGGCAGGGGTTGTAGGTTCGACTCCTACATTGGTGACCACGGGCAGAGTCCGAGGTTCGATTCCTCGCTAGGTGTTCCGCACTTAGTAGTATAGTGGTTAATACGCTGTCCACTTTGATCTCGTCGTTCAACGGACAGGACGGGGATTTCCTAAATCTCAAATTTGGGTTCGACTCCCAACGAGGTCGCTTGTTATAGGCTCCCATGGTGTAATCGGCCAACACATCAGATTTTCACTCTGAAGATTTCCGGGTTCGAATCCCGGTGGGAGCACCAGAGGAGAAAGGTTCAAGGCGGCACCCCCAGACCTTGCCCAATCCTGACAGTCGGGAAAGACCGACACCTTCTGATTGTGCGGGGTCTTTCCGTAAAGGTTTGGACGCCTCGCCTGTGACAGGGTCTGCCTGTCCCGCAACCCGCTAAGGAAAGATACGCGACGTTGGACCGGTCTGTCCGCCTAATTCAATTGGATAGAATACCTGACTACGAATCAGGAGGTTGGAGGTTCGAATCCTCCGGTGGACACCATTAGCCCGATTAACTCAGTGGCTAGAGTAGCGCTTTTACACGGCGAACGTCGGGGGTTCGAATCCCTCATCGGGTACCAAGGTTGGAAGCCCTTAAAACTTCCCAGGCTCCAGTCGCCTGCTGCGCAAGCAGTGCTGCCGTGGGCGGCGAATTAAGGCTGGGCTTATGGGCTTGTAGCTCCAATGTAGAGCGTCTGCCTTGCAAGCAGAGGGTTGCTGGTTCAAGTCCAGTCAGGTCCACCATATGGATTCAATGTGTTACGGTAGCACACCGGCTTGTCACGCCGGAGGCACGGGTTCAACTCCCGTTGGATCCGCCACCGCCTGGATATGGGTTGATAACCCAACTTCGTACTCATCATGCGGATGTATCCAGGCTTCTTTTACGCAGTGTTGACAGAGCGGCCATGTAGCGGCCTTCCAAGCCGATTAGAAGGGTTCGACTCCCTTATACTGCTCCAGAGGACGGGTGCCCCTTTCAGCATCCGAAATATACGGACTCCTACAGCCGTGTCCGCCAAAGTAGGGATGGGAATTGACCCCATGAAAAACCCCGGTGCCTACCCGGCTTGTCAGTAGTAGGCTCATGAACACCTGGCCGACTGGCGAGGCAACAGGCTGCAACCCTGCTCAACCCGGTTCGACTCCGGGGGTGTTCTCCATTTTTTACCAGTACGTAGCTTAACCTGGCAAAGCGCTAGTCTTGGGAACTAGAGAGTGCGGGTCCGAATCCCGCTGTACTGACCATTTTTTAGCCACCATAGCTCAACGGATTAGAGCAACTGCCTCTTAAGCAGTGGGTTGAAGGTTCGAATCCTTCTGGCGGCACCACCTGCGGACATCGTATAATGGTATTACGCGGCCTTGCCAAGGCTGGAACCTGGGTTCGATTCCCAGTGTCCGTTCCATGCTGACCTAGCTCAATGGACAGAGTACCGGCCTCCGAAGCCGTAGGTTCCCGGTTCGAGTCCGGGGGTCAGCGCCAATGTCTAGTTTACCACGTCGCATACGCCTCATAAAGTAAGTCACCATGGCCACCTTACCCCCCGCTCTGAAACCTGCTGTAAAGCCACCTGTAAAGCCACCTGTAAAGCCGCCAGTCAAAGCCCCAGTGGTTCCTGACTTCGAAGCGGATCCAGACGGTAACCAGGATTTTCGCAAGCAGTTGGAAGCCAAGCAGCGCGGCGTTAAGAGTGCTTCGGCCCGCGGTAACTCCGCCAAGGTATTGGCGCACGTACTTCGCAATCGTTAATATAGCGCCATAGCTCAGCGGTAGAGCAATGGTCTCATAAGCCGAAGGTGGTTGGTTCAACTCCAACTGGCGCTACCAATCTGTACTTGGGCCTGCCATGGGCTCGTGGGTGGATTTCTTTCTCCAGAGCTAGCTCCTCCCTCGACCCTAATATCGAGGACCCTGCTGACAGCCGGGAAAGACCGGCATCTAACTATCCCTGGTGTAATATTATAATACCGGGAACATGTACCCATGCTTGAAGTAAGTACATTGGTAGCGGCGTTAAGTTTTTTGGTTGGATTCCTTGTCGGATCAACCTACGCGCGTCACCGTATCTACGAGCGGTTACTGAAATCCAACGACCCCCAAAGCTGGAACGCTGCCCATCTCATCCACGTCCCGAACAAGGTATCCTGTGACGAGGACAGTGACTGTTATCCCCCAACCCCTACTCGTTTGAAAGCTTTGCGCCCGTTACAGGACACCGTGAAGATGGACAACCCCGCCGACGGTGGGGTCAAGCGCCTGCCGAAGTCCGACGATAAAAAAGATTCCGCCCCGGTAGTACAATGATAGTACAGCCCGTTGGTATTGGGCAGACAAAGGTTTGATTCCTTTCCTGGGCTCCATTATTTTCTAGCCGCTAAACATCCGCGCGTGGCTCGACTGGTGAAGGCAGACGTCTTATATACGTCCTTACGTAGGTTCGAATCCTGCCGCGCGGACCACTTGACGTAGTCAGTTATTAAATTATATTCCGGCGCATGAAGATCTGCATTGTTGAAGACAACCCCGGAAGGATGCTGCTGTTCCGTAAGTACCTGTGTATTTACGAAGTCATTATTGAGCATGTATCTACCGCGTCAGCAGCAATCGGTCTATTACGGAGTACGGCCTTTGACGCCGTATTCCTGGACCATGATCTGGACGAGTCTGGTAAGGGTTGTGGTACGGGGGCGGAGGTTGTTACAGCCATCCGCGATCTGTACATCAATGACTGCTACCCCAGTGTGTTCGCCCCTCACTATATCCACAGCATGAATCCTGTTGGCGCGGACACTATGTTCACCGGCCTACGGAACTGTGGCGTGAACGTCACCCGCTGGCCTGAGCTGTGGTCGGACGTACGGGGGATGCATGAGGTCGCGTACGGACTTCCGCATTCTCGCCGGCCGGATCCATTGACGACGTTGTTCTGGGACGACGTCAAATAACCTGCTCGAGTAGCTCAATGGTAGAGCACCTGCTTCGTAAGCAGGGGGTTATCGGTTCAAGTCCGATCTTGAGCTCCATTTAGAGGAAGTAGTCGGTATTGGGACGGATCGGGGAAGGTGACAACCCCGCTGCCGACGTCCTATGGGTATGTCTGTACCGAGTACTTCTCCTGATTCGTTTTTTATGCTGATCTTGAGCTCCATTTAGAGGAAGTAGCCGGTATTGGGACGGATCGGGGAAGGTGACAACCCCGCTGCCGACGTCCTATGGGTATGTCTGTACCGAGTACTTCTCCTGATTCTTTTTTATGCTGACGTAGCAAAGAGGTTGAATGCACCGGTTTTGTAATCCGGAGACTAACGTCCATCGTAGGTTCGAATCCTATCGTCAGCTCCAACTAACAAGCAATTCTTTAGAGTTCACCCACAGGCCCTCCGGTGGAGGCCGCGCGCCTGATAAGCGCGACGGAGGTAGGTTCGACTCCTACTCTGTGGACCATTTTCCATACGCCGGCCTCCGGGAGGTAATGGGATTCCAAATCCTATTTTGGTGGGTTCAACTCCCACACGGCGTGCCAATTCACCACTCGTCTTGAAAGGACGATCCCATGCCCCATGGCCGCTGCATAGTCCTTAACTCTTCATACGAGTTTTTACACATCACCCCCACCTGGCTCGCTGGTGCCATCCTCCTTACCAAGCAAAAGGCGTTTTCCCTCGCCAACTACGATTTCCGGATACGTTCGGAGAAAGTTGAGTTCGAAGCCCCCGCGGTAGTAGTCCTGAAGAACTACGTCCGCGTAGGGCGGCGAAGGCCAGCTTTCTCCTATCCCAGCAAGCGGAATGTCCTCGTCCGGGATGACTTCATCTGTGCCTACTGCGGTAAGCGCCTGACGATGGCAAGCGGGACGAAAGACCACGTCCTCCCGGTCTCTCGCGGGGGAGCGGACGTTCTGGATAACGTCGTAGCCTGCTGCGGTCCCTGTAACGGGTTCAAGGACAACCGCACACCGGAGGAAGCCGGGATGAAGCTGTTGTACCAGCCTCGGGCACTGACGGAGGAGGAGAAGTTAAAGGTCCTTATCAAGACGCACAGAGCGCATGAAAAGACCACCTGGATCAAGTGTTTGAAGAACCACGGACTCCAGTTATTTTGAAAACCGTGCTGATATCGTCCAAACCTAGGATGCCGAGTTAACTCGGTAAATAAGGGTGTAAATCCCTTTATCAGCACTTTATGTGGGAGTAGCTCAATGGACAGAGCAGCCGGTTTCTAACTGGTAGGTTGAAGGTTCGAGTCCTTCCTTCCACACTTATGTCGTAGGTAGTTCAATGGCAGAACACGAGCTTGTGGCGCTCGATATACGGGTCCGATTCCCGTCCTACGTCCCACCTGCGTCTGAAGCAAAACTGGTGATGCACCTAGCTTTTAACTAGGGGATAGTAGGTTCGAGGCCTACCAGACGCACCAATCTACGAAACAGTTCCACGTTCCTCCCGGAGCAGCGCTTAATGAGCGGACTTGACAGCCTGAGTCCGGCTTCTAAGGTCTGTAGCATAACGCGGGGTGGGGAAGTGGTATCCCGCCTGGTTCATACCCAGGAGGTCGGTGGTTCAAATCCATCCCCCGCAACCAAAGGACTGTATGAAGCTCGGATATTCCAACCTCGTCGAACACTTGGACAGGGGGAGTATCCGGGCTTATGTCTCCGAGACCCGAATTACGCGGGAGTCGCTGAAGATCGGACCGAACAGTATTGACGTCAGCCTTCATCCAAAAATATACACCCCCAAGTGTGAGAGCCGGGATGCGCATTTGGTCGGCTGTGTGTTGGATCCATACGCATATCATAACCCGGATTTGTACTGGACTGAACATACTGCTTCCGAAGAAAACCCGTTTTTGTTGAGGACCCAGACCTTTGCGTTGGCCTCGGTGAATGAACGGTTTGAGTGCGACCAAGAACATAGCACCCCCGACCTCGATATTGCCCAGATGTACGAGGGTCGGAGCACGCTCGCGCGCATTGGCATCGCGAGTCATTTATCGGCTGGTTTCGGAGACGTCGGTTTCTCCGGAGCATTTACGCTCGAGCTCTATAACCATTCCCCCTGGGATATTCTTTTACGTCCTGGCATGCGGGTTGGTCAGGTTGCGTTTGAATACGTGATCGGTGTGGGTAAGGGGGAGAAGTACGACGGCGCGTATTCTATGGCGGAACATAAGAATGGTCCCGTCCGCCCAGCTCTTGGCCGCGAGCGATTCATTGCTCCCACAGCAATCCCCTATTGACTACCCATTACCCGTCAGCTACAAGTCATCCATGAGCCTTGCACAGTCCTTGTATCAATCGCAGTCACTCCTGAGTTCTTCAGGTGGCCGGGGCTGATACATACTCTTTCGAGAGTCTGCTTCAGAAGAACCCCGGCCTAAACCGCCGGGGTTCTTTATTTTACAAATCTATACCGTGGGTCGTTTTTTGTTACGGAGAGTAAACTCGTCGGGGACGGGGGCTGCTTGGAAAGCAGTACGGTGGCTATGCCACTGCGGGTCGGGACCGCTATTCTCCGCCATATACCAGTTTGATGGAATCGGCAGACATGCCTGCCTTAGAAGCAGGTGGGGTAAATCTCATCCGGGTTCGAATCCCGGAACTGGTACCATCTATCGGAGTAGCCCAATCGGCAGAGGCGCTGTGTTCAGAACGCAGATGTTAAGGGTTCGAATCCCTTCTTCGATACCAACTTGGCTGAATGACGGAATAGGCATACGTGACGGTTTCAAAAACCGTATTCTGTGGGTTCGAGTCCCACTTCAGCTACCACATAAACCGGGATAGCCCAATTGGCAGAGGCGCTTGCTTGAGGGGCAAGATGTTGAGGGTTCGAATCCCTTTTCCGGTACCATTACGGGCACGTAGGCTAATTGGCCAAGCCGGTGAGCTTAAAACTCACGTCGATTCCGGGTTCGAATCCCGGCGTGCTTACTTTTCTCTGGATACAGACCCCGTTAGGTACGGGCGCGGTTTGCTAAACCGATGGGTCGCTTATGCGGCTGAGGTTCGAGTCCTCCTGTGTCCGCCATTTTACGCAGGCGGTAAATAAGATCGGCTGGGCCGGTGGCACGCTGTAAACGTGTTCCCCTTAGGGGCAGGTGGTTCGATTCCACACGTCTGCACCATTCATGGACGCTGAACCTACTAGGCGTAGGCGCTGTTTCGAAAACAGATGGACCGCTTCGGCGGTTGGGGTTCGAGTCCTCCGGTATCCGCCATGGATCGTGAACTCGCTAGGTGCGGGCACTGCCTTGAAAGCAGAGGGGCCTCTCGGGGCTGGGGTTCGAGTCCTCCGCGGTCCGCCATATACACTGGCCAATAGGTTAACGATAGACCACGGGTCTCTGACACCCGGAGTAGAGGTTTGAATCCTCTTTGGCCAACCACATCGTCTTGGACTCATCCGTGATCCGCCATATATACTGGCCAATAGGTTAACGATAGACCACGGGTCTTTGGCACCCGGAGTAGAGGTTTGAATCCTCTTTGGCCAACCACCACTTGACAATACGACCCACGATATACGGTTTAGCCATGCTCCGCTAGTTCAAGCAGAACCGGAGACTCTAAACCTCTGAGCGTGCGGGTTCAAGTCCCGCGCGGGGCACCAAAGACACATGATCCGCTTCTACACTTTCTAGCTCGCACGTGGACCTCCGGGGATGGTATTTAATTATCACCCCATCCCCCGGAGTCTTCCATGACCCTCACACTCGAATCCAAATCCATTATCCAGACCCTGCGTTTGGAAATCAAATCACTCGCTCGGGCTCAACGCCTGAGCCAATCCCTCGCACGTCGGTTCCGGTTGTGTGCTATGCACCAACTCCTGAACCAATTGCGCGGAAAACCAAACGCGCATGAGTTAACGTCTGGGCATAAGCCATACACCGCCGCACATATGTTGGTGATGGTGGAGCTCGTGCGCCAGGAACTCGAAAACAGTTCTCACCCTCTGCGCCTTTATATCACGGTCACGTGGGTAGCCAAAACCGCGGCACAGAAAATGGTCCAGGCCGCGCACGTTCTGTCGGAATTCGTGGATATGTACCGCGATCATCCGCGGATGCAGAAATGGCTGACACAGGATAAAACACTTATTGTCTGCGAGCACGCCGGCGGTGCTCCTTACGTCGGGAATGTTCACGCTACCAAAGCCGGTATGCTGTCGGGTATGCTTTGGCATAAGTTTGTAGACCCTGATATTGATGAGTTGAACCCCACGGCATTCGCCTTCTTCCCCATGACGCAGGAGGAGGCGGAACAGCGGGAGGTGAGTAAGCTTAAACTCTACTCCCCCGCTTGACAGATAGCTCAGTCGACTTAACACTTCCAGGATGGAAGCACCTGCAAAATCCGCCACCATCCTGGACCTGTTAGCTGAAGATAAGCTAGATGCCGCGGTAGCAGAGCTGCATAGCTCGTATCTCAGGCGGCCGGGCTTGACTACCAATAGTTTTGCCCTGGATATACACGCGGTAACAGTGAGCCTACTCAAGGCCGGAAACCTGGTGAAGGCGTACGATCTATTAGAGAGGTACCCGTGCGAGACATTGGAATCCGCGATCAACTTCGCGACCATCACGGTGCAGCTAAATAAGTCGGAAGATGAGCAGTACGCCGCGCGCCTACGGGTTCTCCGGATGTCGGGTGCTCACCCGGAGGTTGCTAAATCAACCGTGTACGCGCTGTTCGTGACCTCAGCGTTACGTAAGGACTGGGCAACTGCAGCGGCCTGCGGGAGGATGTTGGAGCAGTGGTACTCTCGGGACTCCGTGTTTCTTACTCAGCTATCGGAAACTTTGATTGAACTCCACCGGTATGCGGAAGCCATTCCCATTCTCCACACTATTATCCGGATGCTTCCTGAGGCGCAGAACATTCCGTTGCTCGGAGTCACCTACGCCCGTCTAGCGGGCTCGTATAAGGATGCGGGGGACTGTCATCGGGCGTTAGCGGCTCAGCGGGAGTGCGTACGGCTATCTACAAGCACGAGTATGCAGTCGAACTTGATCATGATGATGCAGTACACCGACGGTTACGGCATGCCTGGTTTCTATACGGAGTGTGAACGTCTAGAAGAACTCTGTCGGGGTGCGCCGCGTACGTTGCACCCACGTACTCGCTATTCTCGCACGGCTACAACAGAGGGGTTAAAGATCGGGTTTGTCTCGGGAGACTTCTGCAATCACTCCCTGACCAATCTCCTCCTCCCCATTTTCAAGCAGCTAAAGCTCGTTGCACCGCAACACACCTATCACGGATTCTACACCCGGCCGTCTACGGTGGCAGATGACTCGACCGCTGTCTATGCGGCGGTGCTTAACTCTTTCCACTTCCTCAATAGTCCGGATGCAGAGGGTGTCTGCAGTGCTGTAACAAAGGCTGAGATCGATATATTAATCGACCTCTCTGGCCACACCGCGAACAATGCCCTCCCCGCGTTTATTCGGAGTCCTGCTCCGGTACAGGTTGCCTGGGTCGCGGGGATGATGAGTCCCTCGGGTATCGACGCTATTCCGTACTTCATTACCGACCTCGGGTTTCTTCCTGTAGGATTCCGAGTCCCGGAGGAGGTTGTCACCATCCCCTCGGCCTACTGTTACGCCCCCATGGCAAATTCCCCCTCAGTCAGACCCGAGCTACCGCTCTCCCGAAATGGGTATGTTACCTTCGGATCGTTTAACAACCCGTGTAAGATAAACTCCGGGGTGTTGCACGTCTGGTCGCAGATTCTGGTCCAGTTGCCGAACTCCCGGCTGATGTGCAAGATATACTCCCACGATCACGCCCAGCTAATCTATCAGACGATGTCTGCCGCGGGTATAGCCCGGGAGAGGGTTGAGTGCATTACGGCGTCCTATCCCCGGACGGAAGACCTGATGGCGGTGTATACCAACTCCATCGACATCGCGCTGGATACATGGCCCTGTGCCGGGATGCTTACGACCTTGGAGGCACTCTGGATGGGGTGTCCGGTACCAACCCTCCGGGGGAACACCTTCCTACATAACCAATCCGTTAGCGTCTTGCACCAGCTTGAGCTGACCGACCTGGTAGCGGATAGCGAGTCGGACTATATCAAGCTCGTAGTGGCGCTAGCACAGGACGTCCCCCGTCTGCAGCAGCTTCGGACGGAGCTACGGGATCTGATTAAGGAAGCCCCCCTGTATAAGCCAGCGCAAATTGCGAAATCACTGACTGAGGCGTTGGAGAGTATTTGGCGTCGGGCCTGTAATCGGGTCGAGACCTTCTTTGCCGAGGGGTAGAGGTTGCATGGGGACTAATCTGATGCTAGGATCCGACTAAGGACTAACTCATGGCGCAGACCCCCCTTGGCTATTTCCATCGCACTGACAAAGGCCGGTTCCTGTATGGCCGTCCGAAGAACTACCGTCTCGCACCGGTGGTTAGCGTCATCCCCAACGCCACACTGTCCCTCGGTGTTTCCGCCCCCTTAGCTGGCGCCACTCCCCTGGCGGTGGCGAACACCATCGCGGCGTACAGCGTGTTACCGACGATTGCGTCGATGTACGCCTCCCCCACGGCGCCCAACGGCGGGATCTACGCTCCGAATCCAGGCGGTGGGTATGCGGTTACTGGGACTGCCTACGCTCGGGTCTCGTCCCCCGCGACGTTAACCCCGTCGAACACCTGGGATTTTGGCGATGGCACGAGCAACACCGGAGCAGGATCTGCGTCCTCCACTCCCAAGAGCTATGTCGCGCCCGGCACCTTCCCCGTCAATCTCAATATGCGGGACGCCCTCCAGCGCGACGCCACGAAGTTCACTGGTCCCGTCGTCCCAGTCTAAACCTACTTGACACCTTCGTAGGTTATCCTTAAGACCTCCTAGGAAATACCTAGGGGGTCTTTGTGTCATTTACTGAGCTTACCGTTACACATCCCGTTAAACTCCCTCCGCCGTTCCGTGCGGTGCTGACCCCCGGAGTCCATAAGTTCCCCGGTGACTGGCGCGGGTACTTCCGCAGTACGAAGGAACGCCGCCTGATTGAAATCGGCATGATCACGCTGAACTTCCGCGAGGATGCAGTTGCGTCCGAAACAGTGTCCGCGCCGACACCAACCCCAATTTCTACAACGACGACCGAAGATTCTGTTACAGATACTGCTGCAGTAGTGACTAACCCAACGGATACCTCTCCGGAGGTTACCGAAACCATGACTGAGCCCGCGACTGAGCTGGCGGTGGTTTCCGACACCCCGGAGGTCGTTGTTGTCGATTCTTTTGATGAACCTGAATACGCAGATGCTGAACCGATTGTCGTAATGGATGACGAAGTTATCACAGCCGCGCCCGACGTTGAAGCCGAGGCCGAAGACCCGACTCCCCGCCGGCGTAAGCGAAAAGCTGGCACGGAAGAGTAAACTACTGTCTCGGGATTGCGTACTCTGGCACTAGGCGTAAGCTGGTGTCATGCGAACACTTTCTCAGATCGTGGTCCAGGGACTGGCTCAACACGTCCAATCTCCGGGAGTCAAGACAGCGTCGGTGAAAACCGCCGCCCGTCGTTGGCTCATGGATGCGGACTTGGTCAAGCTCTGTGCCGCGTGCAAGAAACATGGCCCTAAGAAAATCTAGGAGATAGCCCGTGGCAGTCCCTCTCTTCCTGTCTGCCCAATACTCGGGTACGGCGTTCTCCATCTATTTTAACCGCGCGATTCAAGCCACGCTGGGATCAGAGCTCGTGGGGTTCACGTTCGAACTGAACGGCTCCCCCATCGTTCCCGTGTTTTCTGCGATCGTGCAGAACGCGTTGGCAGTAACTCTCCCCGGTGCGCCGCTGATCACTGACGTCCTTACGGTCGAGTACGACGGCCTGGGAACGATCACGGATGCAGCCACTGGATTGGATTCCGCTACCGCGTTCCTGGCGCAGACGGCTACCCTTCGGGCATCCCCCGCGATCGCGTACGTAGCTTCGGTAACCGTGGCAAACAATGTCATCGCTATCGCATTCAATGAGCCCGTGGCGTCCGTGAATGGAAACCTGGTTACGGGTTGGCTGGCGTCGATAAACTCAGTACCGATCTCGATGTTGGCGGTCACGGGTTCGCTCAGCGCGGACCTCCGCACACTGTCTCTCACGTTCCCGAACAACTTCGCGTATGTAGACGTCGTTGACATCGCCTACACCCCGGGCGGCTTATACAGCTGGCCTACGGGGGTGGTGGCAGCATTCAGCCTGACCAACATCTTTAACCGTAGCACCAACGGTCTGCCTACCTCGCAGTACCCTCTGAGCTATGTCTCAAAGTACCAAGTCATTCCCCAGTCTGGCGTGGCAAAGCCGAAGTTGGGTGTCAGCCTCAACCCCGTGGATATCCGGGTTGTGTCGGAGTACGGTCCGGCCCAGGTAACCACAGGCGGCATATTTGGAATCACGGTAACCAACCCCGCTGGAATCTCTGTCGGGGGTAAGCTTGTGGATGTGGTTGATGGGGCGGAGATCACCCAGACATTCATGGGGAGTTACTCCGCCGCGGATATCGTTGCCGCCGCCCAAAACTGGCAGGCGCAGGTGATCGTCCGTATTAGTGTTGCGCTCGGTACTGCCCGTGCGGCTGACCAGTCCGTGACCCCAGCAACCACTGTCATCGTCCAGGTCTGATATGTTTGACACCGAGAACATCCTGGGGCAGCTGGTTGTAGCGGACATGAAGAAGATCGCGGCCATGAACGGGACGTTCTTCAACCCTAACGCACAGTCCCAGTCAGCGCCGGTACCTCCCATGCACGCCGGAGGGGGGTCAGTAGCGCCTTCCTTTACTACATCCGGGAGTATCCCTGCTCGTCGGGCTCCTGCCGCTGCTCCTGCCGCTGCTCCTGCCGCTGCTCCTGCCGCTACTCCAGCGCAGCCCCAGTCAGCGCCGGTAGCTTCGATGGACGCTACCGGGGGGTCAGCTGCACCCTCATTCAGCCCGGCAGTGACTAGAGGTGCCCCGCGGGCGCCCGTCGTCCGTCCTAGCATGAGCGTGGATCGGGCAAATACTGACAACCTAGCGTTTAAGAAGCGGGAAGCGGCCTATTACCTTCAGGCTACTAATGCCGAACCTGGTATCATGGCCAAGCGGAAGGCCTTGGCCAAGGCTAACGAGGGTGCAGTAAACTACAGAAAGTCGTTAGCTGCGTCCAAAGCCAGGAGGGCAGATCCTAATGCCCCCGCCGCTGGCGTCGGTACTGGACAGATGACTCCGGGGAGTAGCTCAGGGCTTGACCGGACTACTCCAGAATACCGGAATCGTTTGAAGCAGGTGTACACGGACTTCGCTGCAAACAATCCCACGTTCAAAAACGTAGCTGGAAACCCAGCGACTAACGTAGCCGCTCCGAAATGGACTGGTCAGACAGCTGCCGCCGCACCCGCCGCTGCACCAGTTGCACCAGCAGCCGCCACACCAGCCGCCACACCAGCCGCCGCACCAGCCGCCGCACCAGCCGCCGCACCAGCCGCCGCACTACGGAAGCGCCCAGTGCCGCCTGCGACAAAGGTCGCGCACACCCTGCTTGAGATCGTAAACCGGATTAAAACCGCGCAGGATGTCCAAGCCCCGGCGTGGTCAGAGAATCCAAACCTCGATACCCAGGCTGCAAACGCGGACGTAAATCGGTCGGCCGAACATACGGGTAAGCTAACTGCCGAGTACGACCCCCCGGTCGGCGGCGGTAGTGGTACTGGCATGACTCCTGGCTCCGCGGCATCCGGCGTTACCAGCGGCATAACCTCTACTCCCCCGGGAATGACGACGACCTCTACGTTAGCTACTCCACCAGCGCCTTTGCCTGCTGGAGCACCTAACCCGAAAATGCCAACGTCCGGACCGTCGCCTGCTCAGGGCTCCACCGCGCGTGGACCGACTTCCACCTCCCAGTCTAATGCCGGCTGGAATCCATAAGGGGCTACTGTGATTGAATTCTATGAAGTAGCTCCTGCGTCCGCAGTCGGGCAGATTAAGTCAGTCAAAGTCCCCCAATCCGGACGTAAGCAGCTTGTGTTTAAGCTCACGGATGACGCCGGCCGGCCAGTGGACCTACGTCATGAAGTCGAGAACCCTCCGGCCGGCGCTCCAGACTTTGACCCCCAGCCAGCAGCTACCGGGATCAACGTCACTGTCCGGCTCGCTACTCAGCAGGGAGAGTTCTACGGCCCTAACCAGATTCTGTTGGATGGGGAGTTGATGGACGAGATGGGGTTTGTTTCGTTCCAGCTGGGCACGGAGAAGACCCAATACGCCGGAGCGTTCAGTGCTACCATCGGGCAATTTGCAGGGGAGAACTATTTAGTCAATACCTGGCCGGTGGTCATCATCATCGAGCCCAACGCCTTCGCGCCTATCTGTGAGACGAATGTATTATCGATTCCGGATGTGCGTTATGCCATCCTGGATACGCAGAATGGAACCGGTGGGGCTCCGTTTAATAACCTGTTAGACGATGTGGAGTTCACCGACGCCGAGATCATCTTCGCCATGCGTCGGATCATCGACAAGTGGAACCAGACTCCTCCGTTAGTATCACCGTTCAGTAGTCGTAACTTCCCCTTCCGGTATTGGTGGCTACAGGGAACCGTGGCCCAGCTCCTGCTCATGGGTGCCGCTCGTTACCGCCGTAATCGGTTGGATTACCAAGCCGGTGGGGTGGCTATCAATGACCAGTCGAAAGCTGAGGAGTACGAGACCGTTGGTCGTGCGACGATGGCTGAGTTCGATCAATGGATGCTGCGTTATAAGACCTCGGTTAACATGGAATACTGCTGGGGCTTTGGCCTTTAACCATGACTACCGACGCTGGATTAGTACAGCAACTGGAACGGAATCTCCCCTTCTCCCGGGTGACGGTTGACTCATTCTTTAACGTCATCGTTGCTAACCGGGTGTTGGTTGAGTGGGCGATGAACCGTGTCTTCCGTGCCCCCGGTCCGTACACGTTCACCCTCTTGCGTGGGTATGCGTTAAACGACGACGGTTACGTTCCCGTGGCACAGACCACGGATCAGCCGTGGGCGTACGACAAGACCCCTATGTTCCCATCGCAGGGGACTGAGGTCTTTTATAAAGTGAAGTTGGAAGACGGCGACGGCGAACTCTATTACTCCGAGCCCACGCAGTTGGCGGCGTACTGGAATAGGTACGATTGGACTCTCGGGCGCGAGATCCTGCGTAAAGAGAGCTTAGTTATTCATAAGCGTGCGGGCACCCGCGGGTGGTTGTTCAAGCGCCGGCTGTGGGGAGAACCTTGTACCGCGGAGGGCTGCGTTACTCCAGACACGGGGGAGATCAACAACCCCGACTGCGCTATCTGTTACGGCACCGGCGTTGTCGGAGGCTACTACGACGCTCTGGACTACTGGGTTATCATGAACCCCACGCAATCTATTAGGAAGTTGGACGCCACCGCCGGACTCCTAGTTCAGAACTTGGAAACCGTGAGGTGCCTTGCTTACCCCGCACCCGCACCAGGCGACGTCTGGGTGCAGTACGGAAGTAACCAGAGGTATATCATCCAGGACGACATCGCCAGCGTAGCACGCCACCGTGGGATCGACTTAGTACTTAATATCCGCCTGGAAGAACGTCCTCGCAGTGATATCATTTACACGTTGCCCACGCCATGCCTCTAACACCTGAGAAACCTGTATTTCGTCGGAAGAAGGGGGAAGCCCCCGCACCCGAACCTGTGGCGACTGCGGAGACCCCGAAGTCTGTCCCGGGGAAGAAGCGGGTAGTCGCTGCCCGTGCGGCGAGCGCGGGGCATACCACCGTTATCGCCTCCAAGGCCTACAGTCTTCTGTCTAGGGTGAAATTCTAATGCCTAAGCGCAATGACGGTAATGAACAGGATCTGCGGGTCCGCCCGGAACTCGATGCCCACTCGCTCGAGGACAACAATCCGTTTACTGGTGCCCACCCGCCGGACGTGGATCCGTGTGTCGAGGGCTATGGGGAACAAATAGATATCGAAGTCACTGGCCCCGACGGCAGCGGGCAGATTCAGACCTACGATTACTCCTACATACTCGGCGCATGCGAGCAGGGGATGGATAACCGCTCGATGAATCTGTTGATCATGCGGATCCTGAAGTCCCACTTCTCCAACCCGAGCAATATCTTCAATCCCCGACTGAAGGCATTCGTATACAGCTCGAATCCCGCACTCACCAAGATCCGTATCGCGATGAATACGAACTTTACAGGTGAGCCGGAGGCGAGCATCCTCCCCGCGATCATCCTCAAGCGCTTGGCTCAGAAACGCGGGCGTATCGTTATCGGAGACACGGGCGAGCTACGTGAGAAGATGCAGGGGATCTATGACTTCACCCGGGTGAACTCCGGCGCTCACCGCCTTCTCGTTATTGCTCAGGGTGATGGGTTCATGGAAGATCTGGCTGAGGAAGTGTTCTACGTCCTCACCTGCCTGGGACCGTACATCACCACCTGGTTCCCGATTATGAATTTCGAGACCACGGATATGGGTGAGATCGGATTCTTTGACACCCTCGGCCGGACGCTGGCAATTCCGATCGACCTATCATACGCCTACGAGTACAGCTGGACTCTCCGCCATATTACGCCAGAATTGACGAGCGTTAACACCGCGATCACAGCCGGCTTCACAACTCCTGGAACTACCGATGTCAGTCTGTGCCCCAATCTCTCGTGAGGAGCTGTTCGCGAATTTCCTCGAGCTCCCGGCGTCGGTTACTGATAACCTCCGGACGCTGATCATTGGCGCGGACTACTCCGTCCACCTTCCGGTGCTTGGTACCTCCACCGGACTTATCGGGCCGTACACCGCGATCGCGGGAGTTGTTGGCGGCTGGCCGAGCCTGGGTGTGAATGAGACCGTGGACTTAGCCAACGCCAGTGGTGTGGTTGAGGATGCGTTGATCAACTACTTCACTGAGGTCGGGGTTCCGGCGATCGCTAACGGCCGGCAGTACCTCGCAATTCCGAATGCCATCCAGCACAACGCCGGCGCTACGATCTGGTCCGGTCCGAACTACACCGTGGCCTTGAACATCCCGGTCGTGATCGGGGACTATGTAACGATCATAAACGGGGTAAATACGTTCAGCTCCCTGGTTACGGGGTTCACCTACATCACGGGGGAACCTCGGGTCCTGCTTCTGGCGGACAATCTCCCGGCGTGGGCAATCGGTGGCTCGTTCTTCAACGTCTCCCTGTCACAGGTGGTGGCAAGCCTGACTCTGAGCTCCAGCAATCTCACGCTGACGTCCACGACGTTCACTGCCAACTCCGGGATTACCCTGACCACCGACCGCACGGGGAACACTGCGTATCCGTTGATCGGGGCCACGAACTACTCCCAAGTCTACGCCTCCTACCGCGCGTTTGATGCCACGTTGGCGGCAAACGGGGTGATGGAAGTCCGGACTGAGCTCGAACTCGCTGCGTTCTTCGATGACTACACCGATCCCAATAGCGGGCTTGGTTTCGCTGTCTGGCAAGCGCTCGCCCCCACACTCACGATCACTGATATTGTCTATCCCAAGGTCTTGTTCGTGGCCTTGCCCAATTCCCTCACGGCGTCGTGGCAGGCTGTGATTACGCGCGTAGCTCGGCGTCGGGACTGGTATACCGTGGCTCCGCTGACAACGAACGCCAGCATCCTCGCGCTGTTCGTCCCCCTGCTTCAACTGCGGCAGTCTATCTCGTTAGACAGCCGCATGGTCGCGGCCCTCCCACTCGTTACCGAGAGCACGATCTTCGCCGGTGGTGCAACCGCCACCGTCGACCAGTCCCTGACTCCCGGCGTTAATCGTACAGTCACTCGTGATGGTGGTGCTGCAGCGCCGTTCACCGGAGCTCTTCCGGGGGACCTGGTCACGGTCGCTGGCGTTACTGTTGTTATCGCCACCGTCATCTCTGCCCAGACGGTGACTGTGACGACCTCCCTCGCCCCAGGCGTTGGTTTGGTACTGAACTCAGTCATCCATCCGTTCAACGCGGCCGAGACAGCTACCGCGTACTACACCCAGGCTTCGGCCTATGACAACCGATCGATTTCGATTGTGTTCCCGACGAATCCAACGTGGCAAAACGTTGTCGTTGGTGGCGAACTCCTGGCGGCAGTCACCGCCGGCCTCAGAGGCTACACCTCCCCCCAGCAGTCGCTCAAAGGCGTTATCCTTGTTGCCGGCTGGGCAGTACCTTCGTGCGTCTACGAGTTCCTGGGTGAGCTCCCGGCCTTAGGCGATAACGGCTGCTTCGTCTATGAAGCCTGTGAGACGGATCTCACGCGCGCGGTCGTGCTCTTCGCCAATACCACGGACCAGTCCTCCACGATCAACGGGCGTGAGGGCTTGGTTGCGAATACGGACGCCATCCGGAGGTACTTCAAAGATCTCAGTGCCTGCTACGAAGGCCGGGTTAAGGTCACCCAGGCCACGCTCACGGCCATCCGCCGGAGCTATGTCGAAGCCATTCAGTTCCTGCTCTCCAACACCCAGGTTCCCGTTTTGGGACCGATCCTGGTATCGGGGGTTGTTGGTCGGGTACAGCAGGATCCGAACGCCGCGGATATCGTTATCGTCCCTATCGACATCGTTATTTCCACGGTCATCGACCAACTTAACGTGACGGTCAACGTCAGCATCCAGGTGGTGTAATATGGCAACCCTGAACGTCTCCTGTAACCCGCGTAGCCTCCAAGGTGTTATCAAGGGTACGAACTTTACCATCTCCGGTCTCGACGGTGCTTCTGGCGGGGGCTTGGTCCAGCAGTTCCAGCTCCAGTTCCAGCGCAACTTCCAGCGGATCTACGATCTCGCCAGCCCTGTTTACTACCACATCGAGGGCGCGAGTCAGGGGAACCTGAGCCTGACGAAAGTCGTTGGTCCACTCGGCGCCCCTAAGTTGAGCTGTGACTGTATCCCCCAGACGCTGATCCTGGATGCTGGAAACACGCTGTGCTATGGTGAGCCGTTGGGGGCTGACGCTACCTACACCTTGTTAAATGCGTTACCGTATGCACTCTCTGGTCAGGGTAACTCCAACGATTTCATCCTTATCTTTGGACTGACCTACGTCTTCAACGACATCCTGTAACGTGAATGCCACCTCCATCAAACCGGAATACTGTACCTGGAACTGATCCCCTGGGGGCGATCCCTATCCAGGGCCGGCCGTCAATCTCGGTTTCGACGCCCCAGGGTAACGTCACATCCTCGGCCTCGATAGTCCGGGCTACGGTTATCACGTCCTATCAGAGCCTTGGGTATTATTACCTCGCGACGGACTTCGGTAACGTCTGGGCATTCTATCATGGTGCCAGCCGTGGTCGGTTGGGTGCGCGGGAAATCTCTGGGTTTAGTCCTGGGCAGCAGGTGTGGGCCGCGGTAACGCAGGCACTGCCAAACCTGAACAGTTTTATCATTGGCGCCGCGGATTACGTGAATGCTGGGGCGTACCGCGAGCCTGAGGGTTTATTGGTCTACCCACAGGTAGCGGGGTTCGAACTCGGGCAGGAGCAGACTGATGGGAAGGTTACTGCCATCCCCGTCGGAATGAGTGCGGAGATGTACCTCAGTTCCACCAGCCCGAAGCAGCACGCTGGCGCTATCCTGGACGGCGTCGATGGCGACTGGGGTATGCAAAATAGGTTCGGTGGGGGTGTGGGGGTGGAGATGTTCCGCACCTTCCTCCAGGGCGGACCGCTGTCCGGGATTTACTGCTACACCGATGAAGACCGCCTACGGATTGTCGGCGGGCGGTACCAGTTTATTACCATGGGGTCGGAAGATGACGACCGCCAAGCCGGCCCCAGTATTTACCGTATCCATCGTCGGGTTAATTACCCAATGGACGCGGTCTATGAGAACGTCCCGCAGGTGCTCGCCCTGGAAGGTCCGGTCTATACCGGGCGGCAGGAATTTAACAGCTATCGGGAGATGGATAATCTGGAAGGTGCTCCCGGAGAGACCCAGCGTATTGCGCTCCTACACGAGTACCGGGGGTTAGACGGGACTTACATCCTGACGTCGGCCGCGAGTATCGTCCTGCAGAAACGTGTGGGCGTGCGGGTACCTATTGAGATCGTGGACCCCGAGGATCCACCTCCGCCTCCAGATCCAGCACCTACGCCGCAGGAGATTGGTCCCTGTGGATTGCAGCCGCCGGAGTACGACGGTATTCAATCTCCCCAGGATACGGGAGAGGATTTCGCAACCGCGACGAAAGCTTTTGGCGAGCGCCTGCTCCAGGCCCCGAGTACCAGCTCTCCCCTGGCGAACGCCATGCAGGTTCGGGGGATGGCGGACTACATCCTAGACTGGCAAGCCCGTACGGGGTTAGACACTCTACGTGAGCAGTGGAAGACGGGTAATCGTCCGAAGAAGATATTCGGCGACGGCAACCAACAGTTCCAGCTCTTCAACCTCTCCCCCGCGATGTGGAAGTGCGTACCGAAGTACGTCGAGCTCAACCTCGATCCCTACTCCGCGACGAAGAAGTACTATCTCGGGCGGGCGGCTATCAGTATCACGGAAGACGGTGGTGTCGTTCTTCAGGACGCCTACGGCAGCCAGATCATGATGTCAGGTGGGAACATCTATCTCTCCGCCAACCACGACATCATCCAAGTCCCGGGTCGGAACGCGGTGACTACCGCCGGCCGCGATATCAGTGTCCGTGCCGGCCGGCATCTGGATCTCGTCGCGGAGGAAGGCCGGCTTACTGCCGCCGCCGCCCGACAAGCCACGATCACAGGCGGTATCGCGGGTATAGGGGGAGTACTTATTGAGGGTCGCGGGGATTTGGCGGAAGTCGTTAACGGAGGGGAGAATCCGGGTGACACCGGTGGCGTCACTATCAAGTCGAACAACGACGTCTCCGTCCGCGGTAGCAAGGTAGTCATCGACGCCCGCTCTCCCGGCTGGAGCGCCCGCAGCGGAGGTGGTACTGTGCACCTGGTGGCAGCGGATGCGATCACCTGGCAATCGAATAATGCCCGGTCGTTCGGAGCCATGGGCGCGGAGTTCATTGCGAAGGTCGAGGGGTCTGAATTCGTACTCGGGAGGAAGTCCATTATCCATAACCTGGAGGTAGTAGGAAACCTGACGTACCGCAATCTCCTCTACGCCCAGTCCTCTCAGTTCGCAGGGTACTACACCTCCCGCGTACTCGATCGCTTGAGAACGTATTTGACGAAAGCCTATGCAGAGAACACTTACGGCGGAACCGCGCTCAAGGGTAAGTTCCTGACGTCGAAGCAGTACAACATCACCTCCGCCGACTCCTTTGTTATTCCCGAGCCTGAATGGCAGCTGCGTGCGCGCGAGCTTCTGAGCGCGTCATCGTCCGTGCTTCAGACTGCGATGGCGAACACCGTGTGGGAAGGAACCGCTCCTATGCCTGGGAACGAATCCTGGCAGGGGAATTTGGTAGCGACGGTGGACACCTCGTCATCCGGCTATAAGACGGACCAGGGTACCAGCGGGGAAGTCACCCCAGGTAAGTTCAGTGCCGTACGTTTCCAATCGGGGGCGTCTCTCTTAAAGGGTATTTAACATGTCGTACGTGGACGAAGATTTACTGGAGTCCCTCGCGATCCCAGCAAAAGGGCTCCCCCCGCCTAAGCCCGCGGTCGACACCCGGGAGCCCGCGGTTGACACCCGGGAGCCTACGGCGGAGGTCGTTGCTCGGGCGAAAGAGATCGTGCAGGAGATCAAGTCCGGGAAGGTGTTCTCCGAGCAGAGGGAGGATGTACCAAAGTTAGTACGTCTGCGCTTTCTCGCGCATGTGTTGGAGGGCGTACCGTTTCTCCATGAATACAAGCTGTTTGACGAAAAACTAACACTCGTGTTTGTCGGCATCCCGGGGAACTGGGAAACGGCGGTTGTAAAATATGCTGCCGCGGCCTCCGCCGCCGACCGCGGTACGGTCTACAACCGCACGCTCGCGCTTCTATCCCTGGCGAGTCTCCGGCGCCCGGTTGCGGGGATGGAGATGAAGCCGTTGTCGGAGTTTAACGTTACCGAGCTCCCTCAGATTCTGGACATCCTCGAACGAAAGATGTCGCGCGTGGAGTTACTCCTGGTTGAGCAGTACTTCAAGCGATTCAGAAGTATGCTGAACACCATGCTGGATGAGGCAAATAACCCGTCTTTTTGGAATCCCCTTTCGTAGCAACCGTAGTTCGCGGTGTTACGAAAGGGGTGATAGACCTCCGAAGGATGGACGCAGACTCCCCCAGTTGGTGGGTGGGGTTCCGCCTGCGTTATCGCGAAGTTCAGCGAGAGATCCGGGCAGACATCCTCAGCTCCGGCTTAAGCGACTCCAAAGCCGAGGCCCTGGCCAAGTTGCTCGAGCCCTGGCGTATTCAGGCTTCCGCCTCCGAAGACCTCGACTTAATCGCCCGCTGGTTTATTATCTACCAACCCGAAAAGCTAAAAGCTAGGGGGGTTGACCTTGACTCCATTAAATCTCAGTGACGACCCCTTTGATACCGACATCCTTGAGCAGAAGCTCGCGCGGGTGACGGAGTTATCGGAGAAGGTCTTGGACGACCTGCCGCAGACCGAGATCCCGGAGTTGCGTAGGCAGGTCGATATGCAGGTCCCGGACATCGATATCCCGACCTATGACGCAGGTGCTAAGCCTGCGTATGAGCCGTTGAAGATCCCCCCTCCGGAGGTCATTAAGCTCCCGCCGGCTTCCGTACTTTCATCCAGTGAGCCAAATAGTAACATGGGGAACGCGCTGTCTCGTCTCCTCGAACAGCAGATGGCGGCGTCCCCGCTTCCTACAAACTGGCTCCCCCTCCGAGGTGGCTGATGGCGACGGTTGTAAACTGTGCTTCCGGTGGCGGTCGAATGATTGCCATAAACACGCCCCAAGCTATTCCCCTGGCGCTCTCGATTGCCTACCTCCGGCCAGGTGGGCGGACCCCCGTTGTCTTTGGAACCCCCACGTCCCCAGAGGTTGACGCCGCGCTGAGCACCGCGGGGGTACCTACTTCCGGGATGCGGTCGTCGCTGAGCAACATTGGCTTGGTGACCGCTGTTAGTGCGAAGCAGAGTGTTATCGTTCAGATCCAGAATGCTTTGACGAATGCGATATTCGTAACCCCCTTCGGCGATGGCGCGGGGGATATCGCGATTTCGTTTATCTCCAACCGCCTCTGCACGGATCCCAATAACGTGACCGTGGAAGTCATTCAGCACTACCTGACTCACCGGCTCCTACCCACCCGCAATCGTGGGGCTGCGATTATCGTTATAGGTACCTCGGTATTCCGTGGGCACCTTATTGCATTGGACTCCGACAACCAAGGTGGGGAGCTCCCTATCCGCCGAGGAACGCTCTACTTCAAGGCATGGCCTCAATGATCAATTCCTTCCTCGTAACGTTGGTGAACAACCCCACGCCCCCGGTGAACGGGTCATCGGTCGTTGGGAATGTGCTGTGGCCAACGATATACCGGACGCAGACTTACACCCCGATCGAGGCCGGGGCACTGGGGCTCTTATTTGCGTATGACGGGGACTACCTACATACGTTCCTCACCGCCATCCAGATGCTGTTCCTGGTAGAATCCTCTGTCGTCTCGAGTCAGATCTATGCCGACGACCCCCGCACGAGCTACAGCCGGGCTCAGCTCCTGGGGCAGTTCGAGGGCGTGGATCCCCTGGTATACTCCTATCAAGCTGGAGGTCGGCTGTTGGCCGCGCTCCCCGAGATCCCGGCTGAGAACTTCCTTTCCGGTGACCTCCTCCTGGCGTACCGCTCGTCTTTAGCCGCCACCGATCGCTTGGCTGCAATCATTGCCCACTTCGGACGTCGGTCATGACCGACTCCGTCGTTACCGCATTCCAGGCCAGGTTGGTAGTAGTTGACGGTGGGACCTACGACATTGAATCCGTGACGATGACCTTCTCCGGGCAGGGCATGAACACGATGTCTGTGGTGCTCAACGTCGGTATTACCCGCGGTTCTAATCAGACGGCGTTGTTTTTCCAGCGGGGGCAGGAAGCTCGTCTCCAGATCATTAACGGGAGTATTATTGCGCACACGTCTAATAACGTCTATGGCTCGCTTTTTCCGCAGAACCTGACGCTCTTTCGCGGGGTGATCGAGGACTTCGGTCCGGTACAGATCTCCCCCGGAGTATTCGCCCTCCAGGTGCTCGTGCACGGGCGCATGCTTTGGTTGGCTACGGACTCCTTGAACGCATCCGGCATTAAGTCCAATCAGTACACGGATACGTCGAACGTCTACAACGATCGGTTCGGCGACGTCCTACCTCAATTTGCGTTGGACCCCGAGATCACTCAACAGGACCTGGCGTTGGCGATGAAGACCGCGTTTTCCGCCATTGCCGGGGTCATGGATAATCCACTCACTGCCTCGGACTACGCGCCCCAGGGAAGCCTCGCACGCACGATTCTGGATGTATTCGGAGGGGATGCGAACAGCGAGGTCAAATCCACGCTTGAGGGTATCTCTGGTTCACTTCGCTGGCGAGACATTGTCACACCCGATCGCGAACAGCGTTTACTCACGCCCCAGATTGTTGCAGCCATCCATGACCGGCTCAATGAAGCCCTGACGTACGACTGGTATGGAGAGACGTACTTCACCCGGTATCAAAATATCGGCAGTTCGCTGTACTTCCGCATTCTGGAAGTGGCGAATGATATCCGAGTCGTTCCGTACGTACCCTTCTACCGTTCGATTGACGCCTACCCGATTCTTCCGAATACCTACTCCAGCGTGCAGTGGGTTATCAACGCCCCCAAGTCCTGCCGGGGTGTGGTGCTGACTTCTGGGCAGGGGACGGATACGGACCCGGATAAACTGATCCTGGGGATGTATAAGCGCTTGGGTAATCCCACGGGCGCGGTGTATGTCATGGAAGCCCCATCCATCCTGATGTCCAACGTCGCCCCCGATCGCATGGAGGACGACACCGGTCAGGTCGCCCGCGCGGTGACGACCGATGTCGGAGACCTGGGGACAAAGTTCGCCAAGTTCTATACCTGGGCCAACAACTACGAGAACCGCACACTCCGAGTACAGTGCCCGACACTCCGTACGGATATCGGGCCGCTGGAAGCCGTGCGGGTGGACTTCCCCGCGACCGCGGATTTCGTGGCCGGACTCGAATCCCCGGCGATGTACGGAAGTGTGTCTTCAGTCACGATCACGTTGGACGCCACCCGTGGGCAGGCGGTGACCACCTATGATATCAATTACGTCCGGTCGTACCGTCAGCAGCTGAATGAGATCGACCCCGATATCAATGCCCACGAGCACCCGTTCTTTACAAGGAACTATTACGGAGGTAGATTAGACAGTACCGTTCCACGCGCGATCTCCGGTGGGATATCCACCGGCGGGACGCTGACAGGATTCTAATGCCCGACGAACCCCAGCCGACTTTGAAGCAAATGTGGCAAGAGCGGAAGCCTGGGAAGTCCTCCGCGGACATCCCGAGTTACGGTGCGTGGAAGGATTCCCAAACGCCGGAGACCATGCGCACGCTGGTGAAGGATTTGGCGCCCACGATCGATTCCGCGATCAGTGCCTACGCCGGGAACAAGGCCTCTGAAACCGTCCGTCAGCGTGCTCGACTCCTTGCGGCGAAGGCGGTTAGGGGGTATGACCCCAAATTTGGTGCCTCCCTCCAAACACACGTCAACCGTCAGTTGCAGGAACTCCAACGGCTAGCTCCGCAGTTGTCAGATCCTCTTCCAGCTCCTGAGAAGTTCCGGCTGCACGCGAACATGATTACGAACGCCGCACGGAACATGGAAGACTTCCTCGGCCGGGAACCCACGGACGAGGAGTTGGCGGAGGACGTCGGACTCCCGGTCAAGCGCGTGATCAGCGTACGGAGTCAGCAACGTGCTCGGCTTCCGATGTCGGTGTTCGAAGCCGACGATGATGACGAAGGTGGTACGGATCCGGTAGCGAGTTCCCGCGAGCCGCAGGACGATTGGATGGACGCCGTCTATCACGACCTGGGGGAGCCGGACAAGTTGATTTTTATGCACCGCACGGGATACCGTGGGGGGCAGCGGCTATCGAATCTGGATATCGCTCAGAAGATGGGTGTGAGTCCGTCGTACGTCAGCCAGCGCGCGCGTTGGATCCAACAGCGATTGGATGAGTTCGATGGCTGACACCGTATTCACCATCGCGGAGGAGACCCAGAACTGGCTTAACATACGGGCAAGCTTCCGGCTTACCCAACGGCAGGCATACCTCGGTACACTCACTGTTCCCGGCGACAAGCCACCGACGCCTCCCGCAGAGGATGGGGTTACGAACCAGCAGGCAACTGAGTACGCCTGTCAGGTGGTCCACAACAATTTCTTCTCTCTCATCCTTCCGGGGATGTATCAGGAGGATCAGTCGACCTATGGATGGCCCCCGACGGCAGACCTCACCAAGAAGACCCTCGACCTTCTCGCGAGTCCTGCCGAAGACTCCAAACGACCTGCTTACTCCGAGCTCATCCGGAGGCAGCTGCAAATTAACACCTTAGAGAGCTTCCGCCGTACGCTCTTAAGTCAGCGTCAGCGGAAGAAGCATCTCATCCGGCACCAACAGCAAGCCTTTCTCGCGGAGCCACAGGCGAAAGCCGAGCTCGAAGCCTTGCTCCAGAACATAAGAGTCGGGCAAACTGCGGCACCCACGGTTACCGACGCTGCACCCGCGGGTTAGGGCTTTCCCCCTGGGGTAGGCCGACCATAATAGTAAGATGCCGTTGCAGGACCTGGATTTGATTGCGTTCGATGGACTGTACAACCTAGCGCCTCCGACTACCGACCGCCGGCGTCGGGCGGCGGATCGGTTCATCGTCCTATTTCTCAGTTCCCAGGTTGATGCCAGGGGGTCGTACTTCGTAGACCAAGTGGCGGGTGGTCAGGTAAAAACGAACGTCGACATCGGGCAGGTGTTCGCGTTCACCGCATCCCAGATCCTGGACCAAATGCGGGAGTTAGCGTACGATCTCGTGCCGACGTCTATCAATTTGTTATCATTTACCTTCCCCACGGCCTCACTCATCCGGTTGAATGTCCTTATCCAAACGGTTGAAGGCGATATCGTCGGCAACATAGAGGTTAGTACCCCATGACCCTCCCTAATATTGCTACCGGTGTTACGGTTGAGGATCAGGCTGCAGCCCGTACCACAATCCGAGCGCTTCTCCAGGAACAGGATCCTACGCTGGATATCTCAGTAGGTGGTCCCGTGGATTCCCTCTTGGTGGAGGGCAACGTCATCGTAGTTGGCCGGAATGATGTCGAAGTCGATCGCGCGTACTTATTTCAGCAGCTGAAATCGATTGCCGATGGTACGGTCACGATATCGGAAGCCGACCTCGATAACTTGATGGCGAACTACTTCATCACCCGGACGGAGGCGGTGGTCGCTACTGGTGATATTCAGTTCATCGTCCGCGACCCCCTGGTGTACTCGTTCAGCACTGGGTACAGCCTGGTCTCCAACAACCGGACGTTCGCCACAACCGCGACCTACACCGTCTATCCCCCACTGACACCGAATATCGATTTCAGTATTGAAACCAATATCGAACTCGAGCAAGTTTACGATATCCCGACTGGGTATAATTACCGGTTCCGCTTCCCCGTATCCTCTCTCGTAGCCACGCCCGAATCCGCGCTCGTCGCGGGGGATGTTCTGGTTCCGACTCAGGGTTTTGCCGGATTGGGTGCGGTAACCGCGGCTACCAACTTCCAGGGTGGGACTCTGCGAGAGACCAACTCCCAATTTGCAACCCGAGGACTCACCGGACTCCTGGCTCGGACCGTTAGCGGTCCTGGCAATATTGATAAACTCGTGGGGGAGGCTGTCCAGAACGCTGACTCCAGTACCATTGGTGTGAACAGCGTGTTGATGACACGCGACCGGAATAACGTCTTCAACCTCTCTGTCGGGGGGAAAATAGATGTCTACGCCAAGTCCGGAGCCGTCGGGCTCCAGGGGTACCTGGTTTCGGCGGAGGTCGTGAATCCTGGTACGCGCACGGCGAAGATCACTTTAACCCGGGCGCAGAGCGCGGGCGTGTATCGCGTAAGCCTGGGTCCGGCCTATACCTCCACCCCACCTGTTATCGTGAGCGGTTCGCTTACGGTCACCTCGATCAACAACCTTCCGTGGGTAAATCCAACTGGGTTCAACCCCGAGATGCCGACTCAGATCGAGCGCGCGTTCTCCGCGTCCCAGCTTATTGAGATCACCTTCACCGACACCCGCCAGATCGCTGGCCCGACGTACGTCGTTCCCATGGTAGCTCCGGGGAATGTGATTGCTGGTAGGTACGAAATCGACACCGTATTCCAACCAGGTATCCTGACGATCAGTGATCTCCTCCTGAGCTCCGCCGTCCGGCCTCCGGGATTAGATATTCTGGTGAAGGCTTCCGTCCCCTGCATTACTAACCTGGGGATGGTCATCCAGCGTCCGACGAACTACAACGGACCTTCGGCGTCTTCGTTATCCGCGTCCATCGCGACCGCGGTCAACCTCCTCCCGATTGATACCGAGTTCCTCGACGGTTACACCATGGGCGCGATCGTGCGGGGGATTGATCCCTCGCTGACGGTGGTCTCTGTATCCCTCGCGGGGACCATCTACGGACAGAATGGGGTGGACTACTCCGTGGCGCAGTTGAACAACCGCCTGGCCATCCCGACTAACGTCGCGGCTAAGTTCTCTACCAAGAACGTGTACTTCACCACGACCAAGAACCGTGTGACGGTGACCCTTGTCTGAGTACGACGACCTTGTGCATAATAGCGAGCTAGAGCCGAATGAGCTCTGGTACTTGTTGGATTCATTCTGGCGGCACCGTACGGTCCCGGCGTCGAACTCCCTCGTGCGTTACCTCACGTACGGAATGTTGGTGACGTTTCTAAACAACTACGCACGCAGCAAAAGCTTTCAGTCGGCCTATAATATCCAGATACTGGACACCTATCTTCGGTTACCTTGGTGTCCGATCGTCGTCTATGAGAACGACCTGCGGGAGGAGAGTTTTGTCGCTTACGGCGAGGGCTATGATTACGACCCCACCCCCGAGATCTATTACGGCCAGGACGGTGTTGCTACCCGCTGGGTTTATCCTATCGCCGCCGAGTTCGTACGGGCGGACGGCTTTACCAACGCCATTACGAACGCCACCTACTGGGCCGGTCCTTCTTCCGCGATCATTAACCGTGGCCGGAGTCAGCTGGAGTTCATTTACAACCCATTTGACAGTGTGACGGCGAAAGTCGATATCACGACAGGCCAGCGGTACATCGTTCTTTGGGCACGGAATCTGGAGATCGACCTCGAAGTCCCGTTCGATCAAATAGGTTGGGTGCTGGAATATAAGAGCTCGAACTCCGAGCACTACGCCCGCAGTCTTCGGCAACTGTGGAAGCTGGTCATTCACGGACCCGCGCTGGCTACCTACGTCTCCGGACTGAACGCGGCCTTGGGATACCCTCTGGCAGATGCAGCCGGGACTATCATCGCTGTTCAGTCCGACGGCTATCAGACGCTGGTATCGACGGAAGACCGTACGTATTCCGGCCTTCTCACGTGGCCCTTCACAAAGCTCGCTGGGGATACGCTCCAACGGGATGAGCCGATCTTCGCTGCCGTCCGGCCGTATGAGTACGACGCCGTCCTCCTTGCTTCCGGGGCAGAGATCCCGGGGTTGGTACTGAATTTCCCCTTCTCCGACGGTACCTTCGGCGCCCTGGGGTTTGCAAATAGTGCTACCGCCTGGACGTTCGAACTCGGACGCCCTTCCGAGTGGCGATTCTCAATCTCAGGTTCCGCGGCGGACATCGAGAAGTTCTGGGTGGACGTCGACGCATTCGCGGTGGCGAACGGCGTGAATTTCCAAACCCTATTCGGACTGCCGGCGGCGGTAAATCCGATGAAGCTCTTAGTTGGGCAGCTGCTGAAATCCAAGGTCGTGGTTATCCGAGTACCCCTGGCGCTGATCCCTGTGCAGAATCCCGCGGGATTCCACGATCGGGCACTGGCTTTGCTCTCCCCCGGTACGATGTTAGTCCTGCAGCAGGACATCGGGAGTTTGTTTGATATCTACGATCTCGGAACCACTACTTCCGAAACCGTAGGATACGGCTACCATATACCTGCGCCGACGGAGACGATCTCCGTTCCCGGCAACGGCACTGCCCTCGTCTACTTTGACTACACCCCATTTGTGGCGGCATCATGAGAGATACTCTTAACCTCAACGCCCTTCTCCGGGGGTATGTCCGGGTGTGGAACTCCGATGGAGTTAGTGTGGAGTCCTCGAACTTGGTGGTCTTCACCGGCGGGGATATCATCGCTCGACTGCTAGGTGGCGAGATCGAATACCGAATCTCGGGTATGTACTTTGAGTACGAAAACACGGTAGGGGTTCCTGCTCCCGCAGCCGCCGTCCGTACGGACACCAATGCGTACTACCTTGGTCTGGCGGCCCCATTCGATTTTATCGAATCCGCCACTCTCCAACCGCCGCAGTACAGTACGTCCGACGTTAACCACAACTACAACCAGGTTACGTTCCTCTCGATAGCGAACGCCGTTGCTGGTTACCACGCGGTTCCTTTCGGCGCGGCGAACAATTCCAAAGTCTACGGCCTGGGATTGGTAGCCTCTCCCACGGGATTGACTCCGGGCAATGTGCTGTATGCCCGTTACATCCTTCCTACGCCCCTTCCTGCCGCGGGTAGCGGTCAGATCTCGGCCGCCTGGATGCAGGAGGCTAACTAATGGCTGTCTTCACCCCCACCGTCCGGATCATCGTTAACGGGGAACCGGTTGATGCCTCCACGACCAACGGCCCTATCTCAGACCTCACTCAGCGGACTGATTGGCTTTATCAGCAGCTGCAGCAGTTAACCATCGGTCGTCAGATCCTCCTTGCAGACCAAGCGCTGGAAGCCGGCCTACTTCCTGGGATGCCGGTCTACTACGATGACACCGCTTCCGTATTTCGGGCAGCTCGGGCAACGGTCGATACCAACAACCTCAATCTCGCTGCCGCCAGCTCCTACTGGCAGGGCATCCTTCTGACTGTTAGCGGAACCGTGGGGAGTATCGTTCTCGTTGGGGAGATGGAACTCACGCCGTTGGAGTGGTCGGCCGTATTTCAAGACACGGCCTTTACCCCCGGCGATATCTATCTCAGTGATACCATCCCCGGAAGGATCACGCTCGCCTCTGGAACCACGGGGGTGTACATTGGTAACCTTCGGGCAGACGGCACCATGCTCGTGCGTCCCGGTGGCACTGACACCTTCCTGGAGCACGTACACTATCAACGTACGCTCGCAGGTACTCCTGCGGGGACGGTGGTGGATCCAGTATTCAACGCTCCCCAGATTATTACTTCCCCCAACATCGCCTTAACCGGGTGGCTGCCCGCGACCGCGACTTACTTCCCTGGGTTTTTAGTCGGGGTTCAGATCCCTACTGGTGCGGTCTACGGTTATAACATCCAGCAGATCAGCGAAGCCGCTCTCCGGGAGATCTTCCCCGTAGTGCCTGCGGATAACTCCCAGTTCAGTCAGGGTGGGTTGATCCTGAGCGATACCCGCGTGATCACGAACAACTTCGGCATCTGGTGGATGTCGGATGCCTACGGTGACGCCCCCTGGCCCGTGGATTACAGCGTAAGTCTGACCGCTCCCGAGATCACACTCTGGACCACCCGTTTAGTCGCGCAGGAAGACCTGTTATCGACACTCACCAACAGCGTGATCAACACCCTCGCTGCGGGAGCGATTGATCCCCTGGCAGTAGCTGGAATCTTCTCTGGTAACCAGGCGGATCTCCAGGTTACGGGTACGGAAGGAGATTTGGCCACGGGTTTCAAGGGGGACGTGACTCTCACGAACTTGGGTGTGACCGCTATCCGTGGCGGTCGGGGCTTGGCATTTGCGGGAACCGGTGGGAGCGTCATTAGTGGGGTCAAGGGTTTGGTAGATGGGTCGATTGACCTCGAACTCGCATCCGATCATTTGTTCACGAATCTCACGGTCGTGGGGGAGAAGCTGGTTCCGGTAACGACCAACGGGGTATCCTTCGGGACTCCGATGAATCTCTACGGTCATCGACTGGGAGCGACGGTTGCCACGGACTACATCGACTTTGTAGTGACCGGGGGAATTGATTTAGAGCCTGCGACGGACTACTACGTCATTCCCGTGGTTATTGGGGCGGTGAACGCACCCGCGGGAGTGGTTGTCGCACGGCAGGTCGCGATTGAGTTCTATCGCTTTGCCAACGGCGCTCCGGCGTCCTCCACCGGACTCCAGCTAGCCACGAACTTCAATATCAACACCGGTACTCCTGGTACGGTTCAGAACGTGGTTGTTGGCCCTTTCCCCTCGGCCGTGATCCAACAGAACCAGACGGTCATCGTTCGGTTGAAGAACAGCGCCGGTGGCAGCCCACTGACGCCGGACACACTCCGGGTGATCAGCCTCCGGTACCGCCTGCAAAAGGTTTAACATGCCCTACAGCGTGACGTATACGAAGTTGATCAGCTCCAACGACACCCCCGTTGTTCAGCCAGCACCGGTGGAGCTCCGGCTGGCGGTGACTACGGTCACGCAGTTCCTGGACGATGGCGTCTTTGTCTGGATGAAAGACATAACGACGGGGAAGCTGACCTACAGCCATGTAGCCAGCCCCGTGGATCTCGAGCGGTACAACTATGTGGTGGTGGGGGATAAGGATTTCGTTCGGCTGAAGACGATGGAACGTAGATACAATCGCGCGGATCAAGCGGAGGCCGCCTCCCTCGATATCGAGGCCGGGATTCAACGGCTGTGCATTGATATGCAGCTGCTCTCGGACTTCAACCCCGCGGTTACTATTACCGTCACAGCCTGATGCTGATCAATAACAACAGCATCCTTCGGTTGGCTCGGGAGTCCGCGTACAACTGGATGACCTCCCTCGCGCCCGTACGTACGGCTATCAAACTCGGTTCCGGCCGGCGTGCATGCTGCGGGAGAAAGCCGGATGTGGCAGTTCCGGACGCGGTCTACAGCGCCGTAGGCGGGAATGCGACGTTCAAGGCGGAATTGGCTAAATTACGTGTTCAATTAGGCGCCGTCGAGCTACACATCGCTGTCGGGCGCCACCGCTTCTTGATCCGCTGAATCACCGGATACTTCGATCCCCACAGCCTGGAGATGGGCGAGGAGTTGACGGAATCGGTCTTCCACGACCTGATCTACCTCATCCGCCCCCGCTTGAGCCGCACCCCAGGTATCGGCGTAATCCGTGGCCTCATCCCCCGGAGCTTGCGTTGGCGTACGGCTGGGTACGAAGTCCAACACCGAAGGCGGGATTTTGATCCCTTCCTCGTCCAACACCGAACGAATGTATCGCTGGATCTGCGTACCCCATGGAGACTTGGGATCGCGGGTAACGGGGTCGGGGTCGTTGAGCTGGATCTCCGCCACCGCCCACGCGACATCCGATACCGAGGGACTGCTGTTATCGAAGACCAGCCCCTGACGATTAAGGGAAGACACCGCGATATCGAATACGTTGGCGTCCTTATACACCGCATCCGTGTTCAGGATCGAGAGCAATCCCATGATCTGGTCATAGATCCGGCGCGGGAGCTCGACTTCGAGATCGTCCTTCAACTGCAGCTGGATGGTCAACCCATCCCAGTTCAAGGCTTCCGCACCATAGAGCTTGAGAACGATCGACAACAAAACCGTTGACAGCGTTTCATCCTCGCCCTTGAGGAAGCGCTGCATCTGACGTTTATGAAGGCTGCCTATCATGGTGTCCGCGCAGACACTTTATGCCAAGCGAACGAGTAAGTCCGCATCTTCCCGGGGGAGTGTGGGGAGGATCTCGACCAACTCAGCGTGCGACAGCTTTTCCAGCTTGGCGCCGACGGCCGCCAGCGCGGTCTTCGTCAGGCTACGGACGTCCATCACGGTACCATTGATCAGCTCGACCAATGACGCACTCGCGACCTTCTGGAGTTCCGGTAGGACGTTGTTGTCGGCGATGACTTCCTCAGGCAGGGGCATGCCGTTGTCGTACTCATCCGTCAGCCCGCAGGCAACGTCGAAGTTCTCCAGGCAATCCATAGCCTGCTTCACAAACCGGCTGTTCAGTTGCAGACTGGGTTCGGAGGCGAGGGCGTGGAAGAGTTCGGTCAGACGCTCGACTTCGGCAGCGTGAGCAACCTTCACCCGGTCTCTACGTGAGATCAGGATGTCTTCCACCGACTGCTCCGTGGGATACCCAGCGTTCGCAGCCTTGTGCAGGTAGGTGTCGACGTAGGCCGGGAGACTGACTCCGTGCTTCTCAGCTCGGTCCAGGAGTTCGGCCGCGGTCTTCGTGCGCCAGGACAGGGGATAGCGAGTGCGGTTATCGAAGAACGCAATCGCGGCATCCCGGGTGCTGTCGCTATTGAAGGCAGCGTATTTCCGGACGACCTCGCCGTTGTGTTCGACACAGAGTGCGAACGCCGAGTCCGGGGTCTCAGGTGGGGTGTACGCCGCAAGCTTAGCCATCGCAGCCTGACACTCGGGAACAATGTTCCAGAATCGGGCGTAGTCGGCCGCGGTCTGCATCTCCTCGGCACTGGCTTGCTTCAGGTGGGCGTTGATGTACGAAACGAACGTTGCATCTCGGTCACCGTAGGTATAACCAGAGTCCGCCGTCTGCGCCTGCTTGATTAGAGCTGGCTTACCGAGTACGGTCATTGCTTCAACAGTAGTGAGCGACTGCATGCGTTTGAACTCCGTAGAAGTATTCCGTTCGATAGGCGTAGAGCCTGTTCAAACGTACCCTGCTGTGCGAGATTGTCCCCTCTGCCGAGGTGTTAGCAAGTTAGAAGTTCGTTCTCATACCCACATCTACTGTCGCGCGTGCCACTTCGCAGGAGACCTTCTCCACCTCGTTGGGATGCTCCGATACGAAGAGCCGTTTTTATCGGCGCAGTACTTAAAAGCGTGCGGTTGGTTAACGGTTTCGGACGAGGAACTTACGCAGTATCAGGCAACCACTAGATCCCAGGCGGAAGTCCGGAAGTACTTCATCGATCGTTCGGCGGAGCTCTACAAGGCACCGTCCCCCAGTATGCGGTCGTTGTTCGGCGCTCTCAACGCCTCATTCTCCATGGAAACAGTCAAGCTCCTGGGTCCGAGTGTCTGCTGGCTTTCCCGGGACCACCTCCTGGACCACGTTCCGCTCGATAGAAAGCTCTCCCGCAAACTGCTATCCAGCTGGGGAAGGTATACCGCCATCGGTCTCCCGGTATGGAATGAGTCCGTGGTTGAGGGGGTGTACATCATTTCCCAGCCGGTGTGCGGGTTTATCCCGTTTGTTGCCGCCCCTGATAAACGGGCGGCCGCGTTTAGCCTACTGACTTCCGCCACTTCAACTACGGTGGTGATGGATAGCCCGGTGGCTGCCCTTCGAATGAATCTCTGGCGGGCGAATGAGCACGGGGGAGCTACGTTCGTAGTCCCATCCGGCCTTAACTTCGATACAGACAGTTACCTTGGACACCGAACCGTATTTTGGTCTGCCTCTGACAGTCTTCCGTGGATAGCCGCGGCTACCGGTACGCCCACAGCTTCCTGCCTGCTAAGCAAGACCGTGGGGGATATGGACATCACCCGACGCTATCCAGCGGGGACAAGTTTCGGGCGGATCGATAACCTCCTGACGCAGGCCGAGACACCGTACAAAGTCCTTGCTCGGGAGTTGAGTGATCTCCCCACTATCGCTGCCGCTAGGGAGGCTTTGGCGAACGTGCGGTTGGGTCCGGCGGAGAAGTCCAAGATCATCTCCTACACCCTGCCGCAGGACATCGACCGGATGAAGGAGTACTTGGACGAGGGCGTCCAGTTACAGACCGTGACCTGGGCGGGGAGGTTGGTATCCGAAACGCACGAAGGCTGGGTATCGGATGGGAAACTGATTTCCTCCGCAATATTGCGGGTGGACGAGATCCGCGCGCGCGGGGCTCAGGGTATGGCCGAAGTTCTGGGTGGGGTGGTCTACCGTGGAAAATGCTACGCCTTCCGGACCGAGCTCGACGCCCTGCGGAAGTCTCCGGGGGAGTGGGTAACGCGGTTTGTCATCGATAACGCAGGCAGTGTGCCGTATATCGAGCCCGGGTGGAAGGGTAAGCTCCTGGAGTTGGCTCAGCAGTTCCATGAGCCCCGACCGGTCTTTCAGAATAAGAACTATGGCTGGGATGGGGATCAGCTCAGACTCCCGCATTTCTCCATCACCCGACATGGGATTGAAAGCGTGCGGGCGGAGGCAGACGGTCCCCAGATCCCGCTTCCATCACTGTTATCCCCGGCTGAGTGGGCTGCGTTCACATCCAACGGATTCTGTCAGCTCATCCTCGCGCTCTTGGTAAACCTCGTGCGTACGCGGACGGGGGAAGCTCCCTATAGCCTGTACCTTGTCAACGAATCCCACGTCCTCCCAAGATTGTCTGCGTTCCTCTGTAGTCGCTTACTCACCCCCATCACGTCGGCTGAGGTCTCGAAGTCCGGTGACGGCCCTCTTCCGACGGTCGCGCAGGTAACGGAAGATACCCTGGGGTTGGCGTTTGTTGGAGCCCGGCGGAAGTACTTAGTCATCTCCGTGGATACAAAGACCTCGAGCTTACTTACGGTAAATCCGGAGTGGGTTAAGCTCCGGGTTCAGCAGGTCATCGACTACCCCGCGTTACGTGCGGTGTTCCACTTCTTACCCGAGCTCATTCGCTTGGACGTCCGCTGTAGTGGGGAGGAAGATGACTTCCGCCGTCTGGCCGGATACCTCGTTCATGCGTTTAAGGACCAGCTCCCCAGTGCAAATAGGCTCGCCGCTTCCGGGTTTGAGTTAGACCTCCACAACCGCGTGGGGGCTTCGAACTCCGCGACGAACATCCTGCGCCTGGTACTAACCGGGGTAACTGAGAAGTCTATTGTCCCGCAGTATCGATTGGAGTGCGTGCGCATCCCTCTGCCGGAGTTCCGCCGGTATCTCCAATCTTCTGCCGTTCCCCTACCAACTATCGAGGACATGACCGCCACGCTCATGGGTGCGCAGTTCCTTATCGAGGACGCAAATACGGGGGTGTGGGCGTTCGGGCGTAATATCTGGGATATCAACAGCAAGATCGCAACCGCGGTTAGCGGGTGACCAGTAAGATGGAAGCTGGGTCCTCCTTATTCATCAATACCGCATGGTCGTCGGCGTCCAAGGCCTTGAGTTCTCCCGTCCACTCTATCGGACCGTTTTGCATAACTCCCAAGGTTTCTGTAATTCCTAGGTAGTCAAGGAGCTCGAGCTTGGTCATATTATTGATACGGTGGCACTCCCCCCTGTTGTAGTCTTGAGTCCTGGGGTCGGGTTTACACGTGGTCGTGCGCTCGTGCGATATATGGTAGAGCGGGCCACTGAGTAGGTACGTGTTACATAGGGCTCTAAGACGACATGCGAACTCTATATCCTCCCATCCCCACCCGTGAAACAGCTCACTCATACCACGCATGTGGCGGTAAGTACCGGTACGCACGAATACGCATGCCGCAGTGCAGACCAGCCCGACTTCGTTAAACCCGCCATGATCCTGGAAGAACTCAGAAAGATCCCTCTTGCTGAGATGGCGATCTCGGAAGATGGAGGACGCATCTCGATGGAGGTTAACGAATACGGAGTATGGGACACACGCATCGTGTTCCGTCGTTTTCAATGCCCTGACCGCAGCCTCAATACTTGTCACCGGGAGAATGATATCCGCGTCCCAAATAGCCAGGATACTTGTAGTTACCAAGTGCGCTCCAGCATTCACTGCAATCCCCTTGTTCCATACGGTCCCTGGTATAGGCTGCATAAAACAGTATCGGACTTGAGGGAATGCCTGAAGCAGTTGAGGTAACTTTGGGGTGTCGTCGTATTCGGATACAATAATGTGCTGCACGCGGTAGACGTCGATGGCGTACTTAATCGTGAGCATGAGGTTGTTTAGTCGATCCGCTGAATCAATCTTCACCGGGATAATCAAGGTAAGATCGTCGCACTTATTTGCCACCGCGTACATGAGAACGCGTGTATATGTGCAATGGTACTCCATCACCCGTCCAAGATCGGCGATATCATACTGCTTCGCCAACTCAGGATCAAATGCAACAATCGGGATAGTGTCGACCTCCTTACACACTCGCCAGAGAGCAAAGCTGATTTTATCGTCGGTCAGGTCTTGGTATTCTGACAGCAATATACTTTTCGCGGTGTCCAGAGACCCGCCCCTCTCCATCCCATAGACGACCTTAACTTCGTCATTCGTTAGGGTGAACCGGCTGGTAAACGCCTTCTGTTCCAACAAGGTTTTTACGATCGGGCTGCGGCAGGCGAACTTACGGGGGATGAATACCCCGCCCAGCAGCTCCACTTGCCGGCGTATGGTCCCGGAGGAGGCGTCCGGGATCTGGGTCGCGAAGTCCGCCGCGGCGATTGTTTGCTCCAACCAGTACGAGGGGTTGTCTCCAACGTAATGAACATGCACCCTCATCATCCCCCGGACTCGGAAAGTGGTGCACGCTAGGCAATCGAGAGAGGTAGCCGTTCCCTCACGCTCGTCGAAGAAGAAATGCGCTACCGCCGGGATACTCATTAGATCAACCCAAGGAGGGTAAGGAGGGCATTATTCGCTTCCGCCCCCAGCGCCTTGCCGGAAGCGGTTTTTGCAAGAGCTCCTCGTTTGAAGTTCACATTCTGAAGCTGGGTACCGAGTGTGGTCGCAAGTGCGGCGATATCGACCCCATAGCCATAGCTGTCTCCCCGCTTACTAAAGAAGGTTACTGGTATCGGGATAGCGCCCACATGGGTAATAGCTTCCGCCCAAACGTGTACGTCGGGAGCGAAGGTAGGGATGCCGCAGGCAGCAGCCGCCACCAAGGACAGCGGGAAGTAGCAGGATCCCGTAACTCCCACGGCGGCGTCAAATAACTGGTAGAAATCGGGGTCGAATGCGGTATTCGGGAAGATGACAAAGTCGCGTCCATCGCGCAAATCGTTGGCCTCCAGCACCGTGGTGTCGAACGTTGTACCCCCGTTACGACTCTCGATAACGACTAAGGTATCCGGTAACGTGGTCTTGAGCCGAACGATCAACTCCACTATCTCCGGCTGCCCCCCGTAGGGGTCTTCCGCCAAGCCATCTGCAACCACCAGGACACAGTTTTTCGCGCCATACGCCGTCCCCAGCCGTTTGCTACGCACCTGCTCCCGGCTCACGCCTAACCGACGTTCTGAGAAGGGGGTGTAGGTGGGTAAGGCTGCAATTAGCGGGACCGCTCGTAGGAGCCGGACGCGGGTATACAGCGTGGGATCCGGGGATGGTGGGAGGCTATGCAGCAGGGTACCGACGAGCATCCCGCTAGATGCTATCCCCATATGGGGGTGGTCGAGGTGTTGGTAGGTGTGGGTAGGCAACACCGTGGAGGGGGTGAAGTACCAATAGCAGATAACACCCCCCGTGGGGGCTATTACTGGTTCGGGATTGGACAGGTCTACCAGTATCAGCTTATGCGTGGTGGATACCCCCTCTTGGGGGGTGGCAGCGATCTCGGTAAACACTCCCGCGGCCAGCCACTGTGGGAACACTTGTAACTGGAGGAACTGGAGGATATGCGCAAGACCCCCGTGGGGGGTGGTGCAAGACAGGCTGGGCATAGGATATAAACCGTAATCGCGGGTATGTGCTCGTCAAGCCAATGCCCCCCGGGGGGCTTTGTTAATAAATGGCCTTAAAAGCGTATATATAGATGAAGGGAACGTTGTACTCTCAATGCCCCTCCGCAGTTGGCACTATCTGTTATCATATTAAAACCATGATAGCAGATATTGTTACTACTGAGTGCTGCCACCCCCTCCTACGGGGTCTGGTTCAGCTATACCGTCCAAGACCGCCGGGCGCGGACCTCTGCGTATCTAAACGCAGCTGGAGTTTTTGACCTCGGTCAGAAACAGACGCGTCCGCGCTTTCGAACCATGGTATCAATCTGTGGGGGAAAGTGCTCTGGGATAGGTCCCAGACGAAAACCGACAACGTTAGTCGGATATCTTTTTAAGATATGTGCGGGGTACGCCCCCGCTTCAAGGGCAACGCGAAAACGCCCGCTACCTAGAGTAAGACAGCTACTAATCAGCCTGTGACGTCGTGGGTGAGGAATCCACGAATAGCACGCCTCCATTAGTAGCTTTATTGGTGCTTCCAATGCAGCCACCTCCTAGTGGTTGGAAGCGGACATCAACTCGTTGTTGATGACACCCTGAATTAACAGGGATAGTGCTGCTACGGCTAACACACGAGAGAGAGTCTATTATGACATGCGCTTACAAAACAAGGAAGGGCGGGTGGGCACCGCTGTCCGACTACGCCAGGTGCCGCTCGCAAGAGCGGGACGAGGCGTTCGAGTCCTTAAAAGATGAACGCGAGTCGACGATTGCGGAGGACGTTGACGACGTCGTCCTGTTGCTCCACGTCGGAGATCTGATAAACGAGAAGTCGTTTACCCGCGTGGTGGATGCGGTATTAACTCACCAGATCATGGTGACAAAATACCCATACTTGCGCAAGGATATGAGGCCGAGCGTGGAAACGCTCGAGGCCTTTCAAAACTTGATAGCCCGCCGGGTTGTCGAGAGGCGCTACGTCGTGCCGGAATTATACGACGATAAAGTGTGCGTGCGGATTGGGCACGCTGACGATGATGATGTGCTGATTGACACAACTTTGGCGCAGGCGTAACCACGCCCGCCACGAATTACCTTACCTGAGCGATTCACTGCTCAGGTAAGGCCCCTTGCCGTTAACCAACAAACCAACACAAAGGAGGAGCCATGCGCTCTCTCACCGTTCTGATCGCTATTCTTTTCACCCTTACCCTCCTCACCATGATCTTGATCGCCGGACTGGTCACGGCGCAGGGGCTGATAAACCAACGCGTGAACGCGGCGATCGTGACTATTCACGACCGCCTTATCGAACGTGAAAACCAAGACAGCTCGCGCGAGCTGTTGCGGCAGTCGGAAATCCGGGCGGCTGAAGACGCCGCTAATGATGCCATCCTGGAAGCGGCAAGTGCCGCTATCTTTGACCACCTGGTCTCGGATATGGTCGCGGCATCCCTGAAGTAATCCCGGAGCGGCCAACAAAATAGAGTTAGCGCCTTAATATTTACTTAACCAACGTCCCCGAAAGGACACTGTATGCCAGCTGAGCTTACTCCAGATCTATCCGCGACAGTGAAGAAGTTTCGCGCCGCCTTCGACGCCGCTTCTGACAACATGCTTGCCGCCGCGCGCGTCTACGCAGCTGCGGTAAACAAGCACGGGGATTACGCCCGTAACTTTTTCGCTGAACACATCCCCGAAATCAGCAGCTTCGTTTGGGGGAGGCTCGAAGACGTCGGAAACGGCGTTCTCGACCCGAGACTGATCGGGGCAACTGGGCGGCTCCCCAGGGTGTTACTAAAGTTATCTGCACCCCGGCAGGCTGAGTGTCTCGACCATGGGGTCGAGATCCTGTTGGCGGGCGGTGACTCCCTGCGGGTGCAGGTAGCTCACTTGCAACCCGCGCAGCTCCGCCAGGTGTTCGCGGACGGGCACGTCCGTACTCTGGCTGAGCAGCGGGCGTTCCAGGCCGCGCTCAAGCCAAAGCCCGTTACGGTGGCGAGTCCCTTCAGGGTACGGGGTGGTTTCGCCTATTTCCTGGGAAACACCAGGATGTCGAAGCAGGACCTTGAGGTCTTGCTCGCTGAGATGAAGTAATGCCGTATAAAGACCTGGAAAAGAGGCGTGAGCGTGAGCGCCTCCGGTACGCGGCCAATCCGGAAAAGACGCGTGAGAGGAGTCGCCTCCGGTACGCGGCCAATCCGGAAAAGGCACGTGAGACGGCTCGCCGCTGGGACGCAGCCAATCCGGAAAAGCAGCGTGAGTATCGTCGTCGCTGGGACGCCGCCAATCCGGAAAAGGTACGTATGATGGTTCGCCGCTGGCAGGCGGCCAATCCGGAAAAGGTACGTGAGAACAGTCGCCGCTGGAAAGCAGCTAACCCGGAAAAGGCATGTGAGATAAGTCGCCGCTGGAAAGCAGCTAACCCGGAAAAGGTACGTGAGACGGGTCGCCGTATTGCCAAACGGAATGCGGAGGGCGAGGTCGCTATTCAGTTAGCGATCCTGTCCAGCCGTATGGGCGAGGTCGTCCGCGAGTTTAGCTCACCCACTGCCACTACACGGAAGAAGAAGACTGCAAGATGACTTACCCACCCCCACCGGATGCGTGGATCGCTTATGATGGATCCTACGCACCGGTAGCAGTGCATCGGCAAAACGGGGCACCAGTCCGCGAGTTGCGCGCTATCTGGTCCCGGAAGTACCAACGGGCAAAGCGGTTGGCCAAGCGGTTGGGCGGCAACCGTGACGAGTATTCGATGGAGGCGCATGACCCGCGTTAATGTGGGAATTGAACCGAGGGAGCTTTGCGATCAACACCTGATCGCGGAATACCGCGAGCTCCCTCGGTGCCTGAGTTACACCACAAAAGTTGCTATAAGTCTGTTTAGATTAGGGCCGGGCCATGTCAAATGGTGCGCTCAATTCAAAGGCAGCCTGGCCATGAGGCAGAATCAGCTTATAGCCGAAATGAAGCTCCGGGGCTTCAAGCCAAAGTTTGATACCTTAATCGTGCCGACACTCAGGCACCATTACTGGACTGACGAAGATTACGCATACGCCCGGCCGTTACTGATAGCCCGGATTACGACCCGGCTTATGAATATGCGGCGAGCAACCTGGACAGGTTTCTCAATGCCAGATTGGAGCGCTAAATAAACCAAACCAACAACCACGAAAGGCTATCCATACCCACCGCCCAAAAAACCATCCGCTGCGAAATCTACCGCGAGACCTCCACCAAAGTCCGCCGTCCGACCAGGACCGTGGCAGCGATCTACGCAGATGACGAGTTGCTTCACCGGAGAGTGCTCAGCTACGTCGACTGGAATAGGGACGTGGACCCAGCCTCAGTCACCGCTGAGAACGTGCGCGGCTGGCTGTGCGCGAGCGGCCTGGATAGTTGGAAAGACGCGACGATTGAGCTCGTGGTCCTCGCGGATCGCTTCCGCCTGTAACTATGCGGCACGTAACTAAACCCACTGCCCCGAAAGGCTACCCATGCCCGACAAAGAGAAGCCAGCCTACGTCCACGAAATGTGTGATCACTGCGGATCGGAACCCGAAGACAGCACCCGGTGCGTGTACTGCGGCAAACCCGGCCCAGGCGTGACCATGATCCCGACCTATCGGGGGCAGGTGGAGGCTATAATTAAAATAACCGCACCCAGAAGGCGCGGTTAAGTATCCGGAAAGGAGGTCAGTAAACCGGAAAGGAGGTAATGAAAGGATGCCCTGTGGCATATCGTTAGTGATGATACCCCGGCGTAATTACGCGCTTACGCTGGGGCGGTTAGCAACTCTTATCGTGTTTTCCTGGCTTGTAAACAGACTACTGTCCGGACTTATTCCCTGACCACCACCTCCAGCCCGAAAGACCTACCCCGTGGCATACCGCCTCCGACTCCGCGTTAAGATCTACTGCCGGCCGAAAAAGACTGGCGGGTATGCCAAGCCTACCAAACCAAAGAAGCCAGTGCGCAGGGGCGACCCCCACCGGGACGAATTCAACCACGAATTCGACCACGACAACCAGTGGCACAGTGGTTCCGAACGCCCCTTTTGACCTCGCCTGTAACTACTCAGCCCGAAAGGCCCCACCATGGTTTTCACCGTCGGCATAACCCGCCTCGCTATCATTTACGCCGAACTCGACATCGAGGCGGACACGCCCGATGAGGCCGCCCAGCTGGCGCTTGAGTCCGCCAAAGACACCCACGCCGGCCGCTGGGCGATTGATACGGTGTACAACGACGGAGAGCCGCATTGCGAGATCTCCGTTTCGCAGGTGACCGATTCTGGCGGCACTCAGCATAACGTGGGCGACAAAAGCATCATGCCCTGACACCCCAACTGAAAGGAAAGAGACATGTCTACGAAGGTCCAGCCGAAGAAGTTCCGGAAGGTGCGGATGTACTTCTACCGGCACGGGCGCAATAACGTGTCCGCGACAGATATGCCGGGGGTGGCAGCAACCCTGCACCGGCCGGGGGGCGAGCCCCATATTCGATCTCGTGATCGACGTCCCGGTTTACCCCTCAGTCAAGAACCAGGCACTAACAAAGAAAGGCCAAAAATGACTGTTACTCCAAAGCCAGGCCACTGGTACGAGACGCGGTGCGGTGACGTGGTCGCGTACACCGGCCCAAACCGCAGAAGCGGGAACGTCCGCTATCCACACACAGTTGGAGGGATGTCTTACACGCCAGACGGCCGTTACATGGCCAACCCCTCCGCCCCAAGTTCTACCCACGTCAACGACCTAACGAAGGACCTGGGGACCTCCGACCCGCGGTTGAAGAAACGAGCGGTGCCGATTACTCCAACGCCAGGCCACTGGTACGAAACGCGATACGGGGACGTTGTCTCGTACACCGGCCCAAGAGACGGCTACTTGGCGGAAGAGTATCCGCACTTCGTTGGCGGCCGACCGTACTCACCGGACGGCTATTTTATCGGCCCCCAATCTCCTAACCGCGACGACCTCATGAAAGATCTCGGCACCAAAGAAGTAGTTCGATAAACCCCCAACAGTGGAGACCGCATGATTGTGTTCAAAGATCTCGATACCGTAGTGGCTCACTTACAGAAGTCCCAAAACTGTAAGAGGTACGTGGCTATACTCTTGTTGGACACCTTGGAAAAGCAGGGACACGCTCTTGCCCTTCCAGGTGGTGCCTATGTCTATACCGACGTCCTTCCACACCGCGCGAGCAACCGCAAATGATCCCCCAGCCCATAAGCACGGCCCCCGAAAACGGGACCGCAATCCTCACAGACTGCGGGATAGTATGCTATATGCCCTACCAGGGGCGGCGTCCTGGCTGGGTTTCGTGCGACCAGCATGGCGACGCGTTCAAATGTGCAGACGAAGGCTATTGGTACTCCCTGCCTAAGCAGTGGACCCCACTTCCGCCGTGGGTTTTGAAGTCCTGATCGTATTTCGGGGATATCCCCCGCACCCTCCCGCGGGAGGCGTGTAACCACTCATTCCAGTTTCCCAAGGACTGGCTAGCATCCGCTAGAAGTGGGAGGGCACCATAGTTAACCAACCACAGGGAGGAGCCATGCGCTCTATCATTACTTTAGTTTTTATCACCCTCATGAGCTCCTGCCTGATGGCGGAGGCACTACCGACGAGCAGCCAGCTGGTGCTGAATCGTATGGAGCAAGAAATCTCCAGCGCCCGAGTCAAAGCCGTGAAGCAACTTCAAGACAACCTGAAACAAGCTATGAGGGTCGGCAATCTGGATTTGGCCAACGCGATTCAGGCGGCGATCGACAGTCAGACTGTGTTAGTCCTAAGGCCGGGGGAGGCCTCACCGGGATCTCTACTTGCTCGTATGTCTGGGAAATGGGTGGCGAGTGGGAACAGGGGGGACCACTGGATCTTTCGTGCCGATGGCACCTTTGATTCGAGTTGGGATAAGAACGGTAAGTGGGAGATTAAAGACGGGAAAGTGATCATCCATTGGAGGTTCCAACCCGCGATTAGCTGCACGATTGTTAGAGAGGATCTGTGGACTGAGGACGGCAACGACAATCGCTGGGTCCTCAAGAAGTAAGTAACTAACCCCCGGAGCAGTTAACTCCGCTCCGGGGTCTTTTCCTTTTATTCCGCCTGAGCTCGACGAGCTACGGGCAAAACCTATTACGGGAGGCGATATGCTTACACATAACGAAATCAGCATCGGAATGGTCGTCCGAGTACGTACACTCGAAAGCATGGTGGCGGAGTTTAATGTTATCGAACCCGGTGAGGGTCCCGATGAGTATCCCGACGTGCGAGGCGGCTGGTGTAGTGATATGGACGAGGCGATTGGACAAGAGGTCCGGATCTCGACCATATTCATAAATCCAGACGGTATAAGGATAACACCCCTAACCACTGACCCAGGAATAGTGGAGTGTTTTAATCAGTATACCTGGACACTGGAGATGTTGGAGCTTGTGGATCAGCAGGTACTAGAGCATCCAGAGGTTTCCGCCCTTCTCCAGATGTTAGGCCCGCCACCAGCAAGTTGCATTAACGGCCCAACCGCGCGGAGCTAGAACAGCTTCAGCGTAAGGCCTCGCCTTCTACACCCGCTACCGAAATCGATTTCGGTAGCCTACTCGCATCGGAAAATTATATGACATTACTCTGGGATGAGGTTGCCAAAGGTAGCATAGTACAAATTCGCTCGGTCGGGGATCTGCTTGATGAGTTTGGAGATGATGGTGAGAACGGGTATCCCAAGGTAGACGTTGGGTGGGACAGCAATATGGGTGATCTGTGTGGAATGACTTGCCGGGTGGTCCAACGCATACAGCACCCGGATTTTATCGAGCTGTACCTCGAGCCGGAAGATGCATCGGACCCCCGTTGGTCTACTGTCGTGGACGCGCACATTAGCCTTGACCAGGCACTTTTTAACTTTAATTGGTCGGCGGAGTTGGTTGAGCTAGTGGCGGCAACTGCCGTCGTAGAGGCTCCAGAGGTTTCCGCTCTTCTCCAGTTGTTAGGTCCGCCGCCGGCAAGCGCCATAACGGCCCCACCGCGCTGAGCTAGCGCAGCTTCAGCGTAAGCCCCAGTCTTTTACACACACTACCCAGACCGACACCGGCCTGGGTAACACTCATGAATTGGAGCATTATATGGTCTTAAGTTGGGATGACGCTGCCGAAGGTACCATATTGCGGGTACGTTCGCTGGAGGATCTGGCCAGGACGTTTGGGAAGAGTAAATACGGGAACATCTTGGTAGATGTCGGGTGGGACCGTCAGATGGCTGGCGCATGTGGATTGGCGTGCCGGGTGGTCGCACGCATACAGCGCTCTGGGTTCATCGAGCTAGAAGTCGAGCCGGAAGATGCATTGGACCACCGTTGGTCCCTCATACACCCTCTCCCACCCCGTCACGCGGGAAACACCTCCACCGTCCGCCAGCTACTCGACAGTTTTACGTGGTCGACGCAGTTGTTCGAACCCGTCCCGGCCCCGGAGCACCCGGAGATTTCCGCTCTCTTCCAGTTATTGGGTACACCCCCAGTGGGTGCCTTAACGACTCACCCACGCTGAGCTAGAACAGCTTCAGCGTGAGCCCTGTATTCTACACCCGCAGCCGAGACCGACACCGGTCTGGGTAGCATTTCCGCATTGGGACATCATATGACATTAAGTTGGGAGGAGGCCTCCGTAGGCAACAAAGTGCGAGTACGTTCGGTGGCGGATATGGTTGCGGAGTTTGGGGAGGATACCGACGGTAATCCGCGTGTGACCGCCGGGTGGAACCACACGATGGCTCTTGTCTGTGGAATGGCCTGCCACGTGGTCGCGCGCGAACGGCGCATCGATAGGTACATAGATGGCATCGGCATGGTTGTACATCCGGAAGACGTCGACGCCCTCGTTTGGGATGAACCGGACCAAAGGAACATCCGCGTCCGCTCGCTATTCCTGGACTTTAATTGGTCGGCCCAGATGTTCGAACCGATCCCGGCAGTAGTAGTAGTAGTAGTAGAAGATCCAGCGGTTTCCGCCCTTCTCCAGTTATTGGGTACACCCCCCGCGGGTGCCTTAACAATCCACCCCAGGAGTCAGACGTGAAAATCGGAGATCGCGTACGTATTCGAACACTGGATTCCCTTCTTCGAGAGTTCGGGCGTGCCCACAACGGCTTACCCCGGGTCAAGGTCATTTGGATGCACGGTATGTCCCAGTATTGTGGTGAGACCGGTGTTCTCACTGCTCTACCTCGGAATAGTGGTATACCGTATAAAGTTTGTAGGATCGCGCTCGACAACACCGATAAGCAACTTGACTTTGGCTGCTTCACCTGGTCAGACGAAGTTATTGAGCTGGTACCTGCGGAGCATTCGGAAGTCGCTGACTTACTAGCAATGCTCGGCCCACCGCCACCAGGCGCTATTTGCATAGCTGGTTAACTCCAGCAGGCTTGCGCTCCGCCATGGGGGCGAATTAACCTATAACTCCGAAAGAGACTGTATGCACACCGGTCAATACGTTCGAATCAGCGGGCTTGCTACAGCCGCTGACCTTGCATCCGTGACCCCCTATCTGCCGGGGGGTACGTACATAATAGCTGCGTCTTTGGCGTTAGTGGGGAAGTTGGCAGTTGTCGTTGGAAGCTACCCCTCCAGGTCGGGCGACGTCAGCTTCCGGACGCTGGCTATCGCCCTGGTCGGTAAGGTTGTTAAAACCCTAGCTTCACACCCAGGCCAGCACGACTCACTCATCCTAGTCCCGGACTATGTACTCGTCAAAGTGACTCCCGAACTCGGGGAGTTGACTCAGCAGTTTATAACCAGGAAGTTTGGCGCTGGGAAGGAGTCGGTCACGTTAAAGGCGGGCCATTTGGCCCGAATTCGCTCGCGGCTCGAACTAACCGCAGCATTTGGCCCCACTGGTATCGGGGGCGGGCGTCCGAGCGTCCAAGGCGGCTGGAATGATCAAATGGATCGTTTGTGCGGAGAGGATGTTTGGATTACGCGACTGACGCCCGTACTAGGCGTACCTGCTTGCTATGATGTGCACTGCGTCTCGGCGGCGCTTAAAGATAACGAACTGATAAAGCGTATATTCACGTGGAGTTGGTCATCGGATATGATTAGTCCCATACCTGTGATAGTTGCCCCGTCCGGCGCTGACGAACAGCTGCACGCGATTCTCCACGATCGGTTTCTAGAACGTACTACAAGTATAAGGTTTGCCGCCACGGTTTGACTTTGTGTCCGCGCGAACACCGTTTCTCCCGGCATTCGTCGGGAGGGCTATTAACCAACGATTCCCGAAAGGAATACCCCATGCTGACTGGTGACTTCAAAAAAGGACTATCATTCGGACTAATCCTATCGGTCGTATACTTCGGAATTATTATCATGATTTCAGGACCTGGGTTCCTGGTGTACTTCCTTACCTTTTTCGCGGTCGTGCTCGTCTGCGAGAGGATGCTATACCTGGGAACAGTAGGTCTGTTTGAACTCGCGCTCGCTACGGCGCTTGGCGGCGGGCTTGCCTTCTTTACCGCGGTCATGAACCGTGCTTATTAAGGCCTGGGTCAGTACGGACAATCTGGGGTACGAGGTCAGCTCCAAGATTGAGGCCCCGGATGCCCCCACGGCCGTGTTCGCGTTCATCGACGAGTTCAAAGACCGGCTTGTCCCCGGTCGCACGACGTTCTCCATCGACGGAATCCGTCGATACCGGCTCGACCGGAACAGCCAGTTAATCACCACCATCCCGGTACAGACGTACCGGATATAACCAACCAACCACGGGAGAGAGACGCATGTCTGAGAAATATATCAAATGTCCGCATTGTCACATGTCCGCATACCCCGACGTGGTCCGGCGCAGGGCGTGCTGCTCATCGCTGGCTTACCGCACGCCCGAACCCCGCGCAGGAACGCGTAAGCACGTGGCCCCCGCACTGAATGAGGTCGAGCAATCGATCGCTATGCTCGAGGCCACGGGTCCGGGGCGGGCGGTGCTGATGACTGAGTCCGTCCACAAACTCATTATCGATCAGCTGGAGCGTGCTCGCACGCATCTGCAATCGGAAATCCACCACGCGATCGTGGGGGGCTAAAATGCGTAAGGATATCGCAAAAGTCATTTGCGAACGTCAGCGCTCGGGGTCGCGCGATAAAAACCCGGTCTCCGGATTCCGCAGGCAGTTCCACCCCAGAATGAGTGCGTGCGAGGATTACGAAGACTTTATGGACTCCCACCCGAGCGTGGAGTCCAAGACCCTTCGCCTGGGATACGAGGGACGACAGTTTTCTGATCGACTCAGCGCTATAGCCGGACTGATCCGGAAAAACGTCGGACGTAAGTGGGATAAGGTCTACAGCGACCTGTGTAAGCAGGTATCGCCCACGGGGACTGTCACGGAACAGCACGTACACTCACACTTGAAGGATTTCATCGTACTGGACGTGCTCGTAAATAGCTCCCGGGAGCTGTTCATGCACTCACCGTACATGGGACTCATTCCCCTGGAGGACGTCGTTTCCGGTATCGACTATTACGTTTGCCCCACCTCGGGGTTGATAAAAAAGATTAAACGTAAGAAGAGGGTGCGTAAGCCGCGGAAGGGGGTGGAGGAGTTTTACCGGGAAATAGAGGGGAAGTGCTTTATCCAGATGTTCGGTATCTGGTACCGTGCGCATTATACCACCTCCGGCCCCTTCGCTCTGGCGTTGGCTCCCCGCGCACACCAGCAGCTGGAGCTGTCGTGGAGTAACCACCGGGGTTACACCTACTTCGGCCAAGGGTCCCGCCCGTGGGGCAACAAGAAGTTTACGCATCACGTGCAGCTGAATAAAAAGCAGCTGCGTCAGCTGAAGCTGGAAAACAAGGTCAACGTATTATGATGCACCAATCGCTAAAACTCACTCCGCAGTTGGTGGAGAATATTATCCGCCACCTTGGCGGTATCCAGCGCGCACGACTCTCGTCGCTGAGTCTGCTACTGAGCTGTACAGTGGGGCAGTTGAACAGCGTTATTACGGCATTAAAGGTCAGTGGGAAGTTGACGGAGTCCGAAAATATAATCACCGCTTTATAAGGGGTACAAATGATCACCATCGCGCATAAATTTCTGGTCGCGACGTCCAACGCCGGGGATGTCATATCCCGGTTACGGATGAGCCAGTTTCAGGACCTTATTCAAGACGCTGTGACGTTGGGGGCTGACGCTTCCCTCGCACAGGTGCTCGATGAGCTAGCTCAGGCTTCCCGCATTAACGACGGGGCGTTTCAGTTAGAGAACAAGTCCATTGGGGGTAAGCAGCTTATCCGAGTGCTCTCGAATATGCTCGCTGTCTATATCGCGAAGACATTTATCTTCGCGAAGGGCGGGCGGACGACGCTTCAAATGAAGTCCCGTTATCCGCTCGCATGTGACCTCCTTCCTAGGCTTATCGCGGCAGATAAGCGGTGGAAGTTGGTGTCGGATGCCCACAGGACGTTCATTTGTGAACACCTGCCGACGGAGCTCCAGTCACTGTCCGACTGGTGCTCCCCCGTCGAAGGACAACACGTTCATACCTAATTCGGGTATGAGTAAACCACTACCTCAGTTTATTACTGAGGCCGAGAGAGGGACTGCGCATGCAGAACGCGATCACCAACAGGCATAACACCCCACCCACAGATCGCCAACTCCGGCGATACTGTGGGGAGGAGTACCTGCCGGAATGGACGGAAATGAGGTTCATCCGCCACCGCGGGGTGAACGGGTCTTTGAAGATCCAGCCGCAAAATAAGGAGGAGCTGAAAAATCTGCTCCTCACCTACGGGAGTCACAAGGAGTTCCGAAAAGTGAAGGTGTTTGTTGTCGGACGGGTCACCCCCTACGAAGCAGTGTTAGAATGGCTCGGAAATGGATCGATGGTGGTGTTAGAAGATGGATTTATTGTTTGTGAATGTACCGGTCAGGTCGAGGCCCCAATTTTGAGTCCTCGCCCTGTGCAGCCTGTCCCCCGCATTTCCACAGTATTCGCTGTGGAATCAACCCCCGTGGCATCGTCCACATTGATCCAAAAGGTTACCATGACTAAGAACACCGCCCCCGTTATCCCCGAATACCAAGTCCTCAGCGAAAACATCGTCATCGTTAACGGACTGGTTTATCAACGCATGGCTCCCGCAGTCGCCGCCCCCGCCCCCGTCGACGCCCCCGTCGCCGAGCCCAAGGTCAAGGCCGCCGCCGTCAAATTGGGCGCGCGCGCTGAAGTGCGGGTCCAGCACCAACCCCGTACGCATGTCCAGCCCAAGCCCAAGAGCCAGGTTGAGAACAAGTACGTCAACCGCTCGGACGCGCTCGTCCTGGAACTCCAGCTGCCGTCACAGCAGCCGGAAATGGTGAGCCGGCGCCTGATCGCGGTCTCCGGCATGCTCATGCGGGCGCTGGAATCACGCACCATGGAATACGGCTTTGTGCTGCGGAAGACCGCTACCATCGCATTCTCCGTGAAGGTGCGTGGGAAGGAGGTCTATTCCAAGACCTTCTGCGCCAAGGAAGGGCGTACCTCGTACGCTCTGAACGGAAAGACGTATTTCGGGGAGATCCCCGAGGCCGAAATGTATAAGGAGACTGCGAATCAGCTCATGGACGTGCTCAACCGCCTGCATGAGCACTCCGCGTTTGCGGATGCAATGCTGCCGTTGAACACCCGGTTCCATCTGGGTGATACCGATGTCCTGAACAACATCCCATGTCGCCCCCTGGCGCAGGCCGCACACGGGAAGACTGTGATGTTGTCGAAGGACGAGCGCGAGCTCTTGCGTGGGGTGTTCGGGTCGAATCCGGCCTCCCCACTACATGATACCTATACCGACATGTGGCATAAGCTGACCAAAGAGAAGGACGCAGTGGATGCGTTGCTGCACGCGCCCGAGTTCGAGTACGGGCTGGATGGCAGCCCCACGGAACTGGAACTCGAGGTCGGCGAGGTTGGGTCGGAGGTCGAAGCCCCTACGGGAGCCAAAGTCGAATAACAGCGTAATAATGTGAGTCTCGCTGGACCCACCACTAATCTTACTCCTACATTGGTAGGCTGAGATTGGTGGTGGGTTTCTTTTTAGCGCGGCCGGGAATACGGTTGCTCTTTTCTTTAGCTATGGATAACCACGGTATGCGTGTAAGATCGAAAGAGCCGGACTACACCGAGCACATCCTGTTTCAACGACGGCTTATTGCCCACAATAAGCGATTTGGTATTCAGTCCCGGGGACTTATCGATCGCTCCACCGGGGTTTACTTCGACGCGGGTGAGTTCTTCGACTACCACGCTCGATTACTCGGTATCTTGATAGAGCTGGAAGCGAAGTTCGCAGCCCAAGGGGTTTTATGCTCGACCCCGTGAACGCAAACAAGTACGGGCTCCGGTTTCCGAAGTCCGTTACCGACTGTCTGAATCATCCACCGGGGTTGGTAGTATTGATGTATCAATGGGACCTGCTCCTGATACCGGGGCGGGATTACACGATAAAGTACGCGGAGTCGACTGTTATAACCGTCACTAACTCCACCGCTTTATTTCGGCAAGGGAACCACCCTTGTGAGTACGATGATCGATACGGTATGCCGGCTGTTCGAGTTATTGGAATAAACGTCAGGGTCTACGGCGACCCCACGCGTGTTAAAAATGCCTGCCGCGTTCGTCTAGTCCCTATCATTCCGCCATCGGCGGACAACCTTTCTTAGGAGATATCATGTGGCCATTCAATCAAACCAAAACACGGGAAGTCGCTACGCTGACCTCACTCTTGGACAGCTATCCAAGTCCGATCGCCGCAGTTGCGCCGGAGGTAGAACCGACGGACGCGCTCCCGTGTGAACGCATGCACCTTGCACCGCCCGAGGAATCCCCCCTGGATGTCCGCTGGTTCCGCGAGGTTGCTAAAGCATTGGGACGTCCGGTACGGGCTATCTCGCCGGAAAGCCTACTCCGTACGCGCCCTGGACATCTGAATCTGGAAACGCCGCTGTTCAACTCCATCGACCCCTATTTCGATCACGGACTATCATTCCGGAAATTCATAGCCGATATGTGTGAATTCGCAGACCGTTTGGCGTCCACCCGCCCTGCGTACTTCGAGGACGAGTTCCGTAAACTGAAGGGTAGTGGGGTATTAGTGGGTCGGGTGGGGGCTACGACTGTGCAGCAGTTCGCTGACGGACGGGAGCTTCGCACGCCAGTAACCACCGCCGCGCACCACGCTTGGCTGAAGTCTTCCGGTGACTACGCGTACGTCTGCTACAGCACCATCCCGGGCATGATCAAACCCGAGGATCGGAAGAAAATTGCTGACGCACGGGAGATCGCGCGCAGTGTTCGAGGCGAACTCCGACTGATCACGGAAGCTACTTGGATTCTGGCTGGGGAAAGCCCACCGGGACCTAAGCCACGGGATCCGTTGATTGTTATTCGCAATGGTGATCTTACGGCCTACATCGACCGTTTTGATTGTACCTCGTTGGAAGAATCCCTGGCTCGCGAGCACGCGGTCCGAGTTGACTGAAACACACCCAACCCCTTAAAGGAGGAGGTCCATGGACGTTTACGACGAAATAAAGCATGAACGGCTGGAGCAGGATCGTCAGTGGGGAGGCCCTGCCCATGACGACAAAACTCATGATTCTTTGGACTGGTTAGAGTTTATACGTGACCGGGTTACTATCGGAGGGGATCCGCGGACGTACCGTAAGCGGATGGTTCAGGTAGCGGCTCTGGCGGTGGCGGCGTTAGAGTCCTTTGATCGAGTACACAGCTGGAGTATCGCGACTGGCGTTAGTACTGTGTTGAAGGATGAGACCGTCCGCTTAAACAAGCTAATCGACCGCGCAGGTCGATTCAGCGCTGCAACCGGTAAATCCACGACGGCTCACGTGGATGAGATGTGTGCGTTAATACATCGCTCGCGTGATGCTCGATTCAGCTTTCAATTTAACGCGGCCGCACAGTGTGCTGCCGCGTTACAGGAGTACCGTGAGCCTGACGAGATTCAGGCGTGGTGTTTGAAGGTTGAGGAGGCTCGCACGTGAGTGGGGGTCATTGGTACTACATGCAGACCCGGATGTCTGATCTCGCTGACGCGATGCAGGACGACCTCGATAGAGCGGGAAAGAAAGACGAGTACGGCCGGGCTTACCCCGAGGGAGAGGCCTTACTCGCGAGTTTGCGTACGGCCCAGTTACTGCTCAGAGCTACCCGGGAGTTGGCGACCAGCCTCGATCGGTATCTCTCTGGTGATACTGGGGACGAAGCGCTTGCCGCGGCGTTGACTGAGTGGGCAACCAATAGCGCGGGGGAGGCGGAGAAGGCCTTCGCCGAA
>Ga0163144_10000952_pt1 | contig 68639 bp, 61 predicted proteins | sample OliLak19BULKMAT1_FD_123175 | JGI IMG/M metagenome (GOLD analysis project Ga0163144, IMG submission 123175) | Freshwater microbial mat bacterial communities from Lake Vanda, McMurdo Dry Valleys, Antarctica - Oligotrophic Lake LV.19.BULKMAT1 | ecosystem: Environmental > Aquatic > Freshwater >...
AACGATCACCGCCGCCACGACCGCCGCGTCCACCGCCGCCGCCTCTGCCGCCACCTCCGCCACCGCCACCGCCGAAGCCTCCACCGCCTCCGCCGCCGCCGCCTCCACCACCACCGCCGCCCCCCTATCCGCCGCCGCCACCACCACCGCCGCCGCCGCCGAATCCACCGCCACCACCTGAACGAGGTGCTTGTGGGCGAGCTTCGCTAACGGAAATCGCACGTCCATCGAGCTCTTTGCCGTTTAATTCCGAGATTGCTTTTTCTGCTTCATCGCCGGAAGACATTTCGACGAAACCGAATCCGCGAGAACGACCTGTGTCGCGATCCGTAATTAATTTTACGGATGCTACGCTGCCGATTTGCGCGAAGAAATCACCGAGGCTGGCCTCAGTGGTTGAGAAGGAAAGATTACCGATATAGAGTTTAGTACTCATTTTACTTAACGACCTCTTAATGGACGACGAACTACTGTCTTGTTTGGTTTAATTCCTGGCGTCGCTAGACACCTGGAAAGCTTTGATGCGAGTGGCTATCACGCTGCCCGAATCTTTGCACGGGAATATTTGTAGCGCGGGTCGACGGTATTTTTCAAGGGGGATGGTTTCGACTAACCACGTCCGCGCAACATCCACCGCCAATAGAAATGCGGCAGCAAATGCCGCTTCATGAACCAGAGCAGCCGCGTTTCGCGCGCTGGATTACCCGGAAGGCTAGGCATTAATTTACCGTCGTAACCAAACTCCGCCAGCACGCCTTTGTCGAAACTCGTCACCAACGGGCAAGCTGAGTAGCCGTCGTAGGACGCGGGAAGCGCTTTACCTGCTAAAGCCGCAAGCAAGTTTTGCTCGACGACAGGGGCCTGTTTACGAATAGCTGCACCGGTTTTTGAGTTGGGGACACCCGTGACGTCTCCGATACCAAAAATCTCGGGGTATTTAAGGTGCCTAAGGGTGTGCTTATCGACCGCGAGCCAGCCATTCTGCGGGCCGTCTTCAAAAGCCAGTCCGCTTTTTCGCACCCAATCCTGCGCGCGCATCGGAGGCACCGCGTGGAGAAAATCGTAGTTCACTTCTTTAATCGCGGGCGTACCGTCTGCGCCGACAACTTCAAATCGGGCGAGTTGCTGATCCGCATCGATCGATACCAGCTTGTGCCCGTACCACACGTCGATGCCTTTGCGCTGAACGACTTTTTTCAAAGTTTCGGCAAACGCGGGAATGCCAAAGATCACAGGGCCCGCGGTAGCAAAAACCAATTCGGTTTTTTCTCGCACACCATTGCGACGAAAAATTTCATCCGCGAGATACGCAATCTTTTGTGGCGCACCCGCGCACTTAATCGGCACCGGCGGCATCGTGAAGATTGCCCGACCGCCTTTGAACGAATGCAATTGATAAGAAGTCTTTTCGGCTAAATTGAAATCATAGATGCTGCTGACAGACGGATGCTTTAACCCGGCTTCTAATCCCGGGATTAAATCGAATCTCACATCCAATCCGGTTCCCACCACCAGATACTCGTAACTAAGCGTATCCCCCGATCGCAGAGTAACCGTGCGTTCTGTCGGCGATACGGCTTCCACCCAATCCCGTACCCAGCGCACGCCATTGGGAATGAGCTGTGATTGAGGGCGAGCAGTGCTTTCTTTGTGTAAGACTCCTGCGCCCACCAACGTCCAAAGCGGTTGATAGAAATGAGTCTTCGATGGCTCGACTAAGGTGACGGCGTAAGGCGGCAGCTTCTTCGCAAGTCTCGCCGCCAAAGAAATCCCACCTGTTCCGCCGCCCAATATGACAATACGAGCCATTTCATTCCCCCATTCGAGTTGCTCATCATACAGAAAAAACTTATCTTTCTCTGATGCGCTGCTTCGGAAATTTTAGATGGGTGGCATTCACTTGTGCAGTTTTAAGTTTCGGCTTCGCTCCCGCGCTGCCAGTAAAGGTCGACCAGAAACCCGATGAGGAGAAAGCAAAACTCGCTGCCGCTGCTTGTCCTGCAGACGTAAATCCGCGCGAGGGGGCCTTTGAAATCGGCGCCATTTACGGAGCGATGTTTCCCAGCGGCTATGTAGGCGCCACTACCACCCTGCCCACTCTGGGATTTGTGCTGGGCGCACCGCTTTTTTCCAACACGCTGCAGTTTGGAATCAATTACGGCAACTCGACGGAAGTCCAGGTGATGATCCTCGAAGCCAATATCCGTTGGAACTTTGAATCGCCTTTTTTAACTACGTATTTCATCACCGGTGGTCACTACCTGAATCAGAAATCCAGCAGCGCAAATGCCGTCGCACGTGGAGTTGCGGGCGTTACAGGTGGATTCGGATTGGCGTTTTTCTTAGGCAAGCAAATGGAAGCACACATTGATTTGAAAGGTTTCGTGCAAGAGAGAACCACCATCTTAGTTGCGGGTGGATTTTCGATTCTGCTTTAACCAGTGACCAGTTGCTTGATTTCCCACATAGCGAGCATCACCAAGATAGCAGTCAGTGTGCTGCGCTCACTGCGCAAGGCGCGCACTAGTTTAAACGTATGCCCCGTCGATTGATTGGGCGCACGCAGTTTAGGCAACCAACGCGCTACGTTTTGAGTAAAGCGCAAGTAAGGCTCGCCAAAAAGCTGAAGCAACGTTTGCTCTTCATAAGCGACGATAAATACATACTGAGTAACTGAAAATGCGAAGATAAAAACCGCGAGCCAGATAAACCCGTAAAAAAGGCCCATCCCCGTGTACATCAAGATATTGGCCACATAGAGCGGGTTGCGGATGAAGCGATAAGGCCCTGCGACGACTAATTCCGGCACTGTATCGCCGCGGGTGCGAGTGGCACTACCGGCGTAACCCACAGCCCAGACTCTCAGAGCTTCTGCCGCTAAGATAAGGAACAGCCAAACCGCCCGGGTCGGCGCTGGCCAGGTAATCTCCGCTGGAAGCACTACTAAGAGGCAAACCGATAAAAGCGGAGTCAAACTGCGGTTCTGAAAGAACCAACGGCCAATTTGTCCCACGGGATTGTATTGAAGCACCTGCTGCATGGGGCGTACTCAAACATTTTCTCGTTTCTTAGGCAATGGCTTGGTAAAACAGACACTTCAAAACAGGGGATTGAAATGCATTTTCCAGCACCTACTCAATGGGAAGTCGGTTGGATTGAATTGGTCTGCGGCAGCATGTTTAGCGGCAAGACCGAAGAACTCATTCGACGAGTCAAACGGGCGCAAATCGCCAAACAAAAGGTCCAAATCTTCAAGCCGGCCATGGATAACCGCTTCAGCGAGACCTCGGTGGTCAGCCACTCCGAGCAAACCGTGGTTGCTGTCGCTATTAAGCACCCCGAAGAAATTATCAACGCGATTTCCCCCGAAAGCCGGGTCATTGCTATCGACGAGGCCCAGTTTCTCCACCCGTCGATTGTAGACATCTGCCAAAAACTCGCCGACCGCGGGTTGCGGGTAATCGTCGCGGGATTGGACCTGGATTATATGGGCGTACCGTTTGGACCGATCCCAAAACTGATGGCCGTTGCGGAATACGTGACAAAAATGCACGCAATTTGCACGGTTTGCGGGGCACCCGCCAGTCGTAGTCAGCGCGTGCAAGAGAAGCTCGAATTGCCCTTAGCATCGAGAAAAGAAGCCGCTAAAGACACCGATGGCTCCCCGATTTACGTCGGTGCGAGCGAAAGCTACCAAGCCCGTTGCCGTCAACATTTCCGACCCTTTATCGAAACGTGACCATCTGGTATCTCACCCTTAGGAAGAGCGAGGCCGATGAGCGAAGTTTTAACCAGTTACCGACACAAGCTGCTTTATGAACCTGAAGCCAACGCAACCCGTTTGGCTTGGGACATTAAGACCAAGCGTGCCGACGTCGATAAAACGCTCGAAAAGTTTTGGAAAGATCGCCCAAGCGCTGCGTTTAATCCCGCCATTCTAAAACAGTACCCGCAAGCGTGGTTGGAAATCGGCGCCGGCAGCGGCACCTTCGCCACTTCATTGGGACAGATTTATCCTAACTGGTTGGGCATCGCGCTGGAGCGTTGCCGGATGCGAGGCACGCGCCTGGCGAAACGTGTGGAGCGATTGGGCACCAAGAACGTATTGGGTTTGCGCGGTAATGCGATTGCGACTTTTATGCGCGATATCCCGCCGCAAAGTCTCGACCGGATTTACATTCTCTATCCCTGCCCCTGGCCGAAAAACAGCCAACGTAAGAATCGCTGGTATTTGCATTCGATCATGCCGCAGATGGTGGCATCGCTAAAACCAGGTGGCTGGATTTATTGGGCAAGCGATCAGGAATTTTATATTCGCGAGGCTGCGTGGATTAGCGAGAACGTTTATAAAATGAAAACTCTCGCGCACGGACCGCTGGCTCCCAACGACTACAACGAAGTAGAAAAGTTTCCGCTGGGGAGATCTAAGTTTGAAGCGGATTTCTTGCAACGTGGGCAGCCGTGCCACGAATTAGTTTCTCAGGTCGTCCCTGAGACGATCATTCCGGCTTAACGTACAGATCAAAAGCTGCCTTACCGCCGCCAGGACTCGCATATTGTGTGAATTTGGTAATGCCGTTAAGTGCCAGCACTTCTTCGTCGAGGAAGAAATTGCCGGTGCAGTCGCCGCTCTGTGAAGTGAGAATGAAATAAGCCGCATCCGCCATGATGGCAGGTTTGCGCGCGGTGCGTGTGCCAGCTTCGCCCATCAACATCTTTACTGCTGCTGTCGCAATCACGCGTTTGGGCCAGAGCGAATTCACGGCAATTCCCGATTTACGAAATTCTGCAGCGAGACCCAGAGTGACCATGCTCATGCCATATTTCGACATCGTGTAAGCCAGGTGATCTTTGAACCACTGCGGATCCATCGAGATCGGCGGCGAGATATTGAGAATATGTGGATTATTGGATTTGGCCAAATACGGCATTGCAGCTTGGCTGCAGAGAAACGTCGCGCGCTGATTGATCTGGTGCATGAGATCAAAACGTTTGGCGGAGGTTTCTAAAGTAGAGGTCAGGCTGATGGCGCCTGCATTGTTAATAAGAACATCGATGTGACCAAACGACTCGATAGTTTTTTTCACCATCGATTGAATTTGTTCTTCATCGCGGACGTCGACTTTGAGTGCTAAGGCCTGGGAGCCGGCTGCAGAGATCTCTTCTGCGACGGAGTAGATGGTGCCTGGGAGTTTCTCGTCGGGATCTTCGGTCTTGGCAGCGATAACGATCTTCGCACCTTCGCGCGCGCACCGAACGGCAATCTCACGCCCAATGCCTCTGCTTGCACCAGTGATTAAAACTACGCGGTCTTTGAGTGAAACTCTTCCGGCGTTTGACATGAATTGCCCCCTGAAAGCGAAAAGTTAACGCCAGATTTTCTCAAAGTCGATGGCTCTCACACGGCGTCATCGTTTTGGCATTGAGCTTCTCAAACGGATGGTTAGAATCGCTCCAAAGTGAGGCGTTATGCGAATTAAGAATTTAGGTTTCGTGGTTCTGGGAATTTTTACAACTGTTCTTGTGACAAGCTGCGGAGTGGGACGGCCTTCCACTGCGAGCGGAAGCTTGACGCAAGATCAAGCGACTGCGTTTATGTCCGGCTACTCTGCTGAGACCCTCGCACTTGCTAAGACCACCGACGTCTCGATGATCGAAAAGACGTTCTTAAATATCTCGAGCAACACGCGCTACGAATTTAATCGCAAGGGAGTGAACTTACCTTTGCGCGCTGTGGGCAATAGCAATTGCCGCCCCAGCCAATCGCCCACTCAGTTAGTGGATGCAGATGGCGATTCCATTCCAGTGCACGCCACTTACGCATTTGGCTGCAACTACACCGACAATGGTTTTAGTTTAGTCGCTTCAGGCAATGCCTCAGTCGACGATCAAAACGACACCAATGCCGGAAGCGTTTTCCCCAAAGCCGGTTACAACACCAAGATGGAAGATTTTCTGTTGAAGGTTTCTGTAGGCGCTACGGAAATCCGCACGACGCTAAATGGCTCTTACGATTTAAGCGTCAGCGGCGGCACGCACACTGCTAAATCTTCGCTGCAGGTGAACACTGAAGCGGGTTCGCAGTCTGGTAATGCCGGCTACTGGATCGATGTTGTGAACGTTGCTACGGACGTGGCCAGCATCGCTGGCGGCGGCACCAGCAGCATGTCGGGCTATTTTCAATTGGTGATGGGCAACAACGATTACACCTTACGTGTAAATTCCAAAGACCTCACCTACGGCGGCTGCGGCGCAGACAATTTCTTCAAAAACGGCGAAGTAACCTTCACCGACGGCGACCAAAACGTCCTCCGCCTCACGTACACCAACTGCGTCCGTCGAGTGACTTACAACGAAACAGCAACCCTATAATTTATCCTAAAGGGTGCCCATCTACTTTTCGGCCGAAAAGGAGGCGGGTGTCTTTTGCAGGCTGGTTGTTATGCAAGTGGGAGATGGCTTCGTCGCTACGCTCCTCGCGCCGGTTATCGACGTAATTCCGCGGGACCGTACATTTCTTTGAAGCTCGATTCGAAGGTACGCTCGGCCAAACTTTTCTTTTTCTCGGGGATCTGCGCAAGCGAGATACGGTTGGCGTAGTGCTTGGACTTCTTTCCCTGAATCAGAACGAGCTCACCGTTTTTTAGTTCCTTCTCAATCAGATACAGAGGAACTAACGCCAGGCCCGCCCCGTGCTTCACGGCCGCGATAATGGCTCTCACGGAGTCCATGCTTAAGCGAACATTGAGCGCACCAGGAATGCGGTCGAAGTGGTACTTGAGCCAAAACTTGATATCCGTCCCCTCTTGCACGTGTGATACGAAATCAAATTCGCAGAGAGTCTCGTAGTCAGTGGCCTTGTCTTTGACGACCATAGGAGCGGCGACAAGTACTTGCTCTTCCAACATCACCGTTCTTCCCAACACGGGATACTGGCGCAAAAAAGTATCCGCCGCGTCGACGTAGGCTAGATCGACTTCGTTCTTCACCAGCTTATCGAGAGCGAGATAGGGAATATTACTAACAATCATATCAACGGAAACTTCCGGATACTGCTTTTGGAACTCAGCGATGAAGGGAACAAGGAAGTGCACAGAAAATTCCATTGGCGCAGCGATACGCAGCCTACCTGACGGCGTGAGTTTCGCCCCCTTTACGGCATGCGAAATTTCTCCGAACTCGTCGAAAAACTTGCGAACGAGGGCATAAATCTTGGTGCCCGAACGCGTGGGGATCGCTTCTTTCTTCGTTCGGATAAATAGCTGGCAGCCCAATTCTTGCTCTAGTGACTTGAGGTGTTGACTGACCCCTCCGGGAGTCATGCGCAAGCGCTTAGCCGCCGCCGCCAGGCTGCGAGCCTCGTATATCTCGATGAAAGGCTTCAACCTTTCGAGATTTGGCAGAACGCTTGGGAGGGCTTTTTTAATCATTAGTATTACTAACTGTATTATTTAATAATAGTTAGTATCATTAAATCTTTCAAAACGCTACTCCGTGGCCTCTCAAGGAGTGAGCGATGCAGTTTGGTAAGCGGTTTCTGTGGGTACTAGGGGTAATTTTTCTTGGTCAGTGCGCCTGGGCGGCGACGGCTGTAACGGAATCCCTGCGGGGCCGCTCGTTTGTCGACGCGGAAGATTCCGCGGCTTACCTGTCGCAACTCGTCGACGTGTCCGAAGCAGATTGGCGAGCGGCGTTCCCATACGTAAACCGGTCCATGCTCGATCAAGTTGCGCGCGGTTTTCTTTATCAGTCCCCCAAAGGTGAAATCGAAATCAAACTGCACCTAATGAAAAAAGGCGCGGAAAGTTACTCCAACCTTATTCTCCTTGGAATTTTTCAAAACCGCGCTACTTCCGAGCCTGTCGGATTCTTTTCCATTCATTTCCGACGGTCCAATACCGGACAGCCTGAAGCGATCGGGGATCTTTTGAAGACGGATCTGTCGGGAGATCTCGGAGGCATTTTTGCTCCGTTTTTCTCGACTTACGAAACATTGATTGCGATCCATCGAGTGCGAGAAGAGCGAATCCTGGCGGGTTGGACCGGCCGACTCATATGGGCGGCAAAAGGTTTATACGAATATGATCAGGACTATAGTTACAACCTTAATAACAGAAGCGTCGCGCCGGTCGTACTAGTGCGTGAAAACTTCGCGCGTTTCCTAGATCACCACGAGATAAGAATGGAAGATCTCTCGTATAGAGGAGGACCGCTAGTTTCCCTAGCGCAACTGGGAAAGCCTGCCGACTTTCTCAAAGTACGCCATCGCGAGGGCAAAAAAATCCTTGTCCAAGCCTATGTCGACAGCGGTGAAGTAAGAGCAGAAGACGAATATTCGGTTGGAATGGCCTTTTTTCTCTCGGATTCGCGGCCGCAGCCCAATCAGTCCAATGAGATTTGGCTCGGGGGCCGGAAGTATTCGGATCGCGCCATGCCCGCTTGGCCCGGCATTCGAATCCATGCAGGCTGCTGCCCACCCGCTTCTCCGCCGTCAGAGGACACTTGCGCAGCAAGGGTCTGGACTTACCGGGGTGGCTCTAAGTAGACGGGGCTGGATTCACAGGCAGCCAACGTGCTATGGAACTCGCGATGCCGTTCAATGCCAAAAATCCCCTGGAGGGGAAAACTCTTGAAATAATCCTCACTGAGCTCGTGGCGGAGTTTGGGTGGGATTACCTGGGGCGAGAGATCCGGATCAATTGCTTTCTGAGCGATCCAAGCATCTCTTCTAGCCTGAAATTCTTGCGCCGCACGCCATGGGCGCGCACCAAAGTGGAAAGCCTTTATCTTTGGACCCAACAAGAAAAACTTACCGGGACACCCTGCTCTTTTCCGGCCGAAAAGTAGATGGGCACCATTTAGGCGTTGCCGACGATGTTGAGGCGGACGCTGGCCATTTTGCTGATGCCGGCGCGTTCCATGGTTACGCCGTAGAGGCCTTCTGCGATTTCCATCGTCTTCTTGTTGTGGGTGATGACGATGAACTGCGTTTTTTCGGCCATCTTGCGAACGACCGTATTGAAACGCGAAACGTTGGCGTCATCGAGAGGCGCATCGACCTCGTCTAACAAGCAGAATGGACTTGGCTTACGAGCGAAGATCGAAAGCACCAAGCTCACAGCCGTCAGCGCTTTTTCGCCGCCCGACAATAAACTAATACTTTGCAAACGCTTGCCCGGAGGCTGCACGAGAATATCGACGCCAGATTCCAGCAAATTGTCTGGATTGCTCAGCATCAATTGCGCTTTGCCGCCGTTGAAGAGAATCGGGAAAATTTCGCGGAACTTTTTGTCGACCGCATCGAAGGTTTCAAAAAAACGAGTCTTCGTCGAATCGTCGATCTTTAAGATCGCGTCTTCCAGGATCTTGATCGATTTTTCCAAATCGTTTTTCTGTTCGCTTAAGAAATCGAAACGCTTTTGGACTTCGTCGAATTCCTGAATCGCCGTCAAATTCACTTCGCCGTAGCGGCTGACTTTTTGACGAACGCTCTCTAGGTGCTCGGACAGGCGATCTTCGCGCTGTTTTTCCGACATCGTGTCCCAGCTCATATCTAATTCGGCCGAGAAAATGGGGAGCTTATCCAGTTGAATTAACGTGGCTTCGTCTAGTGCCGTGGCTTGGCGCTGGTAGCGCTCTTCGCAAACGCTTTGCAGGCGCTCGGTGTGATTGCGCACATCCGCTTGCGCTAACTCGACTTCGCGCAGCTCTTTTAACAGCTCTTCGCGCTGTTTCTGCGACTGTTCTGTCGACGAGCGCAAGTTTGAAATCTCGTGGCAAACTTGTTGGAATTCTTCTTGGGCTTCAGACAAGAGCACCAGAGTTTCGTTGCGACGGACAACTGCCGTCTCGTGTTCTTGGCGCATGGATGCCATTTGCGCATCCATCTCTTCAATTTCGCCCTGTGCAGAAGTAGCTTGGTGCGAAAGCGTTTCCAAACGCCGGCGAGAATTATTCAAGTCACTGTGGTTCTGGCGCTTGCGCTCTTCAATGAGATTGGACTCGCTCTTAATTTGCGAAACTTGGTCCTTCTGCTCAGCAACGCTTTCACGTACCCGAACCAAGTTGGCATCGGATTCAATCAACCTGGTTGCGGCTTCGTCCACTTCGCGAGTGATTCCTTCCAGCTCCGCACGCACATGCTGAAGCTGCTCGGTAGCCGTTTCCTTTTGAGCGTGCAGGCGAGCTAAATCGTCGACATTCTTCTGCGACTCGATACCAATCGAAGAGTAATCGCGATCTGTACGCTCTACCGACCACTGAATCTTTTCGCGCTCTTTGCGCAGTTCCATCGCCTCAACGTGCAGCGAGGACAATGTGCCCTTCCACTGATCGTGGAGTTGCTCCTGGCTCTCTAGGCTTTCGAGCAGGTTTTGGCGAGTGCCTTCTAAAACTTTGAGCTTAGCTTCTTGCTCTATGCACTTGGCTTTTAATTCGTCAATTTGACGACGACGCGCAAACACGCCGACTTTAGTTGGCGCTGTACCGCCCGAGAGCGATTTATCGTCGTAACCCACGGTGCGAGTATCGAGCGACAAGAAGGTGTGACCTGGATAGTCCTTGCGCAAGGTGAATAGCGCATCGGTTTGATCGCAAAGGTACACATTGCCCAAGAATGTGCGGACCACAGATTCATACCCGCTCTGAGTGCGAATACGATTCAAAATGCTGGTTGCAGAAGTAATTTCACGTGGCGAAAACGCCATCGCGGTACCCGGTGCGCCAGGGATCTGAAGAATCGACGATGCGGCACCTGTTTGGGCCATTCCGCCGATGGTGCCCACCGGAACGCCGGTGAGTTCGTCCAACGCGATAACCTTGACGCGCTCTAGGCCTCTTTCGGAGACCAAGCGCACTAAGCGCTCGGCTTGCACGGCCGTATCGACGACTAAGGTATTCATCTCCGCGCCCAGTAAAACTTCGAGCGCGTCTTCTAAGCCAGCATCGGGCTGCAAGACTTCTGCGAATGGACGAGCCGTTCCGGCTTCTTCGGGGAGATTATTTAAAATTTCGCGAGCCGTGGAAGAGTAGCCCTCCAGGTTCTGCTGCAATTCTTCGAGCGATTCCAACCGCGATTTATAACCGTGGTATTCCTCGCGCGCGGTAAACAACGTCTCTTCAGCGTGGGTTAATTGACGAGAGAAAGCTTCGACTTCCGTATAGGCTTTAGCAATTTGCTCTTCGGCGTCTTCTGCGCGTTGTTTGGAAGCGGTGACTTTTTCTTCCGCATCAACCAATTGTGCTTTTTGTTGATCCAAAAGCACGACGATATCGGTGAGCTTTTGATTTAGACGGCTCTGCACTTCTTGGCATTCGACTTCGCGAGCTGTCGCAAACTCTAGTGACTTCTCCAAAGAAGTAACTTTTTGCTCGAGCTGCGAACGCTGACCCAATAAGGAATCACGCGAATGCTGCAATTCGTGACGGCTGCGCTCTTGATTGCGCAGACTGGACTCGGCAACCGAAATGCCTTCTTGCATTTCATAGAGCTGCTCTTGAACTTGGGTGAGCTGTTCCTCTAGACCAGCAGCTTGCGCTTCCAGTTGAGAAACTTTGGTAGAAAGTGTTTGGGATTCGGCACGGGCCGAATCAACGGTATTGGTGAGATGCTTTTTGCGCTCACTCCAGAGAGCTTCTTCGCTTTCCAACTTCTGAACGCGCAGAGAAAGATCACGTTCTTCCGTCGATAAGCTCGAAATTAGGCGCTCTTTGTCGATACGTTGGATTTCGACTTCGGTGATCTTGGCATCCCACTCGGCTAAGCGAGCTTCGGCTTCAGACCGAGCGTTGATGATCTCGTTGTAGCGAGTCTGTAATTCGCCCGCTTTGCGAACTAAGTCGTAGAGTTTGCGGCCGCTTAAGAAGAGATCGATTTCTTCCAGCTCGCTCTTTAATTCGCGGAATTTCTTCGCGCGTGCGGCTTGGACCTTTAAGCTACGCAGCTGCTTCTCTAATTCGGCGATAATATCGTGAATACGCAGCATGTTCGCCTGCGTTTGCTCGAGTTTTCGCTCGGCTTCGCGGCGTTTTACTTTGTATTTGGTGATCCCGGCGACTTCTTCGAACAAGCCCCGACGTTCTTCGGGCTTCACGTTGATCATCCGGTCAATCTGACCTTGTTCGATGATTGAATACGCGCGGCGCCCCACGCCGGTATCCATAAAAAGCTCGTGAATATCTTTAAGACGACACGGGACCTTGTTGATTAAAAACTCGGCTTCGCCATCGCGAAACAGACGACGAGTAATGGAGATCTCATCGCCGCGGTCAAAAGCGGCAAAAGCAGGGGAAAGCGCTACGCCTCTGCGATCCAAAACGAGGCTGACTTCAGCCATCGAAGTAGGCGCTTTGGTGTCGGAACCGTTGAAGATGACGTCCGTCATCGATTCGCCGCGTAAATGTTTGGGACTTTGTTCGCCCATCACCCAGAGGATGGCATCGACGATATTGCTCTTACCGCAGCCATTGGGCCCAACAACGCCAGTAATGCCGGGTTCGAAATTTAAGATGGTACGGTCCAAGAAAGACTTGAACCCTTGGAGCTCTAATCTCTTTAAGCGCATGCTCTGCCGGTATTTTCCTGCTCGTTAATGGATTGCTAGTTTATGTATTGGAGCTAGCTTTTCAGCGCCGCCTGAGCCGCCGCGAGCCGGGCAACCGGAACACGGAAAGGCGAACAGCTAACGTAATTTAAACCGAGCCGGTGGCAGAATTCAATGGTAGCAGTGTCCCCACCCTGCTCCCCGCAAATGCCTAATTTCAAATCGGAATTTCCTTTTTTACCGCGCTCCGCAGCAATCTTCATCAACTCGCCCACACCCTCCTGATCGACGGATACGAAAGGGTCTTTGGCGAAGATGCCTTTGTCGACGTAACTCGGAAGGAACGATCCTGCGTCGTCGCGCGACAAACCCAGAGTCATCTGAGTCAGGTCGTTGGTGCCAAAAGAAAAGAAATCTGCAATCTCGGCAATCTGATCGGCAATAATCGCAGCCCGTGGAATCTCGATCATGGTGCCGACTTTGTACTTCACAGGGGTCTGGAACTTGTCGCAAACCTCTTTGCAGACCTTCTCGATACCGGCTTTGAGCATGCGGAACTCTTCGACCGTGACCACAAACGGCACCATGATCTCGGGTTCGATCTCAAAACCATTCATCCGAGTGAGTTCGCAGGCGGCTTCCATAATTGCGCGCGTCTGCATCTCATAAATTTCAGGATATGAGATACCCAAGCGACAGCCGCGATGGCCGAGCATGGGATTAAACTCGTGCAGGCTCTTTACCTTTTCCATCAAGCTATCGACGGAAACTTTGAGAATCGAAGCAACACCTTCGGCTTCGGATTTGGTCTTCGGCAAGAACTCGTGCAGCGGCGGATCCAATAAACGGATCGTGACCGGCAGCCCCTTCATCTCGCGGAAGATTCCGATGAAATCTTCTTTTTGCATCGGGAAAAGCTTGGCCAGCGCGGCTTCGCGCTCGGTCTTGTGATTCGCTAGGATCATCTCGCGCACAACGTTGATGCGAGTGTCTTCAAAAAACATGTGTTCCGTGCGGCACAGTCCCACGCCTTCGGCGCCAAATCCGCGAGCGACCTTGGCATCGTTTGGAGTATCGGCATTTGCACGCACTCCCAAAGTTCTGCGTTTATCGACCCAAGACATGAACTTGGAGAAATAAACATCTAACTGGCTATTAATCGTTGGAACGCGCCCTACGATCACTTCGCCAGTGCTGCCATCGATCGTCAGGAAATCGCCCCGCTTAACGGTGCGCTCTCCGACGGTAAATTGCTGCTTGGAATAGTCAATATTGATAGCGCCGCAACCCGCCACGCACGGCTTGCCCATGCCTCGCGCCACAACTGCAGCGTGTGAAGTCATGCCACCGAGTGCGGTGAGAATACCCTCTGCGGCATCCATTCCGACGATATCTTCCGGCGAAGTCTCGTGGCGGACTAAAAGCACTGGCTTCTTGTTCTTGCGCAAAACCTCTGCTTCTTCCGACGAGAAAACCACTTCGCCGCAAGCAGCTCCGGGCGATGCCGGCAGTCCCTTGGCGATCACGGTCTTGTTCGCGCGCGGGTCCAAACGCGGGTGAAGCAGCTGCTCCACTTGTTCTGGCGTCACACGCAACACGGCTTCTTCTTCGCCGATTAAGCCTTCTTCCACCATCTCCACAGCGGTGCGAACAGCTGCAGATGCGGTTCGCTTGCCAGTGCGAGTTTGCAAAATGTAGAGCCGACCTTTTTCGATCGTAAACTCGATATCTTGCATGTCGCGGAACGTTTTTTCTAAAAACTGATAGGTCTTTACGAGTTCCGCATAATTCTTAGGGAACATCTCTTCGAGAGTCTTTAAGCCCGAACCCGCAGCGGAAGTAAGATTGATAGGCATCGGAGTACGGATACCCGCGACGACATCTTCGCCCTGCGCATTCGGCAGAAACTCGCCGAAAAAGCGGTTTTCGCCAGTGGAAGGATCGCGCGTAAATGCAACGCCCGTCGCACTGTCGTCGCCCATATTGCCGAACACCATTGACTGGACATTTACAGCCGTACCCCAATCATCGGGCAGGCGGTGAATACGACGATAACTAACCGCGCGGCTAGCCATCCAAGATCCAAACACAGCACCAATCGATCCCCACAATTGCTCCGTAGGATCCATTGGGAAAGATTTGCCGGTTTCTTCTAAAACCACCGACTTATACTTTTTCACCAGCGCCTGGAGCTCTTCCAGATTCAATTCAGAATCTGCTTGCACGTTGCGAATGCGACGCGAGTGCTCGAGCAGCGATTCAAAACGAAAGCTACCAACTCCGAGTACTACGTCGGAGTACATCTGGATGAACCGCCGATAGGCATCATAAGCAAAGCGCGCATTGCCCGTTTGCTCTGCCAAACCCTGCACCGTCTCGTCGTTCAACCCAAGATTTAAAACCGTATCCATCATGCCAGGCATGCTGGCGCGTGCGCCGGAGCGCACCGAGACCAACAGCGGATTGCGTGGGTCGCCAAACTTCTTGCCGAGTGATTTCTCCACTCGAGCCAGTGAGTCTTTTAATTGCAGCGTCAGGTCTTTGGGATACTGACTGTCGTTTTGATAGAAATGCGTGCAGACTTCAGTGGAAATCGTGAATCCCGCGGGAACGTTTAATCCCAGGTGGGTCATCTCGTGGAGGTTAGCGCCTTTTCCTCCCAGGAGATTTTTCATCTCTCTGGAACCTTCTGCTTTTCCGTCTCCAAAAAAGTAGACGTACTTTGAACTCATGGCTTTGCCCCTTCTAATGCTTTGGCAAGATAAGACTCAATCGACGAAAGCGCGACGCGCTCTTGGGTCATGCTGTCGCGATGACGAACAGTGACTGCTTGATCTTTGGCGGTTTCGCCATCGATGGTCATGCAGAACGGAGTTCCTGCTTCGTCCATCCGACGATAACGCCTTCCGATGGCGCCTTTATCGTCGTAGAAAATATTCCAACGCAGCTGCAGCTCTTTGCAGAGTTTTTCTGCAGTCTCCGGCATGCCCTCTTTATTAACGAGTGGCAGCACTGCGGCCTTGATTGGCGCTAAACGTGGATGCAACTTCAACACCGTGCGCTCGCCTTCGACAGCGTAGGCTTCAGTGAGGAACGCCAACGTGCCGCGATCGGCACCAGCAGAAGGCTCAATCACAAAGGGAACAAATCGACGATTTCCTTCTTGATCGAAGTAACTGAGATTCTTCTTAGAGAACTCGGCGTGGCGTTTGAGATCGTAGTCAGTGCGATTCGCAATGCCTTCCAGCTCCGCGCGGCCAAATGGGAAATCGTATTCCACGTCCGCACAGCCTGCCGCGTAGTGCGCTAATTCGTCTTTAGCGTGCTCGCGCAGGTGCAACCGATCCGGGCTTAGACCTAAATCCAAATACCATTGGTAGCGAGCCTTCTTCCAATACTCGAACCACTCATTGGCGGATTCTGGAGCGACGAAAAATTCCATCTCCATTTGTTCAAATTCCCGAGAGCGGAAAGTGAAGTTACGAGGATTGATCTCGTTGCGGAAGGCCTTACCAATTTGCGCAATACCAAAGGGCACCTTCACGCGGGAGGTGCTGACGATATTGTCGAAATTAACGAAAATTCCCTGGCAGGTTTCAGGCCGCAAGAACGTCAGCGCGCTGGAATCTTCCATCGCTCCGACGTGCGTCTTAAACATCAAATTGAATTGTCGCGCGGGAGTGAGTTTGCATTTCTGCTGTTTGCAATCCACCACTTTGCCATCGACGACTTGGTCAGCGCGGTAACGCGCTTTGCAGTACGTGCAATCGACCATGGGATCCGTGAAACTCTCGACGTGTCCAGAAGCTTCCCAAACGCGCGCATTCATTAGAATGGAGCAATCGACACCGACTACATCGGTGCGGCGGGTGACCATGTCGCGCCACCAGGCTTCTTTCACATTCTTTTTCAGCTCCACTCCAAGTGGGCCGTAATCCCAGCAGCCGTTAAGGCCACCGTAAATCTCGCTGGATTGGAATATAAAACCGCGGCGCTTGCACAGCGACACTAGCTCTTCCATTTTTTTTGAATCTTTAGAATCCGATGCCGGCTTACTCATAAATAAATCAAACCTTTCGGTACGGGCCGGCATACTAACCGGGAACTGCCCGTTGAGAAAGGGCGGAAATCCATGGAAACAGAAGGATAAAGAAGGCACCGGGCGCGAAAAAAATTAAAAGCAGGATTTGGGCTTTTTGCGGAATACTCTCCAACTGCCGCTCCAATTCCAGGGTTAGCCCCCCTTCTAAGTAGCTGGCAAAGGCATCCAACGTGTCCCGGACTGGTGCTCCCGACTGCCAAAGCTCCTGCAAAACCCGTAACCATGCCGAGATATCGGGCGGATCTCCAGCAACGGGACACCAACGGACCGAGAGAAAACCCGCGTCCACGCCGGACTCCAGACAAACCAAGGCAATCCGAGCCGATCTTAAAAGTGCGAAACGCCGGGATCGACCCAGTCGCCGCTTTCGCCAGGCTCGAAAAACCTTCCTAACCGCCAAAGCCCATAAGCCCCGCAAGCCTGTAATCCCACTGCCAGACAAATTCCCCACCGCCATTCTCGCAGTTTCCATAGCACCTCCCAGGAAAACGACTCCTCACTCCCAAGCTGACCCAGCCACAGAATCGCCCATGGCAAAACCGCCACCACGATGGCTTGCGCCAGTAACGAAGCTTGAACGGAAGAAAGCTTTTCCCTTCGCGCCTGCTCCCGGGTCATCCAGCGCACTTGCCGTTCGAGTAATCCAATAAGAGCCAAGCCCTGCTCATAAAGGCTGGCCAGGATTTGCAGCGAGAAAGCGGCCTCGCCTTCTGGCAGTGAACTGCGCAATCGCACTAGTGCTTGCGTCAGAGTCTCGCCCTGTTCGCGCGCCGCCAGCCGTTCTCCGACCCAATCTGAAAAACTTCCCGGAGCCGCATCCAGTGCTCTCAAGACGGCGCTTGGCACTGCAACTCCTGCACGCAAAAATCCCGTCAGCGCGTGAAAAAACGGCAGGCTCGATCGCTCGAGCGCCTGCGCCTCTAACGGACAACCTATTTGCCGCACCAAAGAAAAACCCCACGGCACAAAAAACAGTCCCGTCCATCCAAAAACCAAACTCCCCGTGAGCAGCGCAATCGCAGCTCCCACCAAGGCACAGAGCACGAGTGCGAGCGGCCAAGCCCGGCGCACGCGGCGCGACCACACTGGCAATCGCCGCATCTCGAGCAAGAAATGGAGCAATAGACCATAGCTTGCTAACAGCGCTCCGGCGCTGGCACACAGCACGCCGCACAAGAAACGGACGAATTCTTCCAGGCTCATGACGATTCCTTGCACGAAACGGGTGCAAGTGAAATGCCGACAGAGTTGAGGGAGCTCCCCGAAGGTGATACTCGTTTGAGTATCTTTAATGGGTTGGCTCGGGGGATAGGGACAATGATGATGGGATTCACTCAAGGCAAAGATCATTCAAATTTAGCACCGCCGCTTTATGTAGACGGTAAATCGATTCCGGAATTTTTATTACGCCGAGTAGATATCCAGCGCGATCAGCGCGCGTATCTTGTTAAGACCGGCGGCAAGTACCGACCCGTTTCTTGGGATCAGGTTTATCGCAAAGTTGTGAAGCTCAGTGCATTCTTGCGCGAACAAGGTGTGGGACCAGCGGATCGCGTAGGCATTCTATCGGGAACCAAACTGGAATGGTCGATCGCGGATTTTGCGACGTTGGGATTGGGAGCAATCACGGTCCCTATTTATCAATCCGCGTCGGTTGAAGAAATTGAATACGTCTACACGCACTCTGGCGTCAAAATAGTATTTGTCGAGGATTCGAACCTCGCTAAAAAATTGTCCGAGGTTTTCCAGCGCACGGGGCGAGCAGTCCCCGTCATTTACTTCCAGACCCCAGATAAAAAACCGTGGGATGGACCCGCAACTCCTGTTTTTAATTTTGAAACCGTAACGTCGGGACCCATTACTCCTGACGACGAGGACCATTTCCGTCGCAGCGCTTTGGCCGTCGAGCCAGACGCACCCGCGTCGATTGTCTACACGTCGGGCACGACTGGCCAGCCAAAGGGCGCAGTGTTGTTGCACTCGTGTTTTACGTCGGAACTACGCGGCACTGCAGCGCTAGTGAAAATTACCCAGCACGATACATCTTTGGCGTTCTTGCCCTTTGCACACGTCTTGGGACGTGTTGAGAGCTTCATGGGTCTGTACACCGGCATGACGATCGCTTTTGCGGAAAACATCAGCACGATGCCAGCGGACATGATGGAAGCAAAACCAACTTTCTTGGCAAGTGTGCCGCGCATATACGAAAAAATTTATTCCAAGATCTTGGCCGAAGCAGAAAAGTTACCGGCATTTCAAAAACGACTTTTCTATTGGTCACTGGATGTAGGCAAGGAGTACGCCGACTTAAAATCCGCGCGCAAAGCGATTCCGCTTAAACTGGCGGTGAAGTTCCGAGCCGCAGACGCGATTGTGTTTTCGAAAATCCGCCAGAAGTTTGGCGGACAAATGCGCGTAGCCATCGCCGGTGGCGCACCCATGGCCGCAGAACTCACGCGGTTTTTCTTTGCTGCCGGAGTGCCGATCCTCGAAGGCTACGGCCTGACGGAAACGACGGCTGCAATTACCTGCAACCGTCTCGACGATTATGGTTTTGGTTCAGTGGGATTGCCGATTCCTGGAATGGAAGTTCGCATTGCTGCAGATGGCGAAATCTTGCTGCGCGGACCAATGGTGTTTCACGAGTACTACAACAACGCAGAAGCCACCGAAGCGGTTTTCACCCCCGATAAATGGTTCATGACGGGTGATATCGGCGAATTTAATGCGGCCGGGCACTTGCGCATCACCGATCGCAAAAAAGAATTGATCGTCACTTCGGGCGGCAAGAATATCGCGCCTCAAAAATTAGAAGGCTTGCTCAAGCAAAATCCTTGGATCAGCAACGCCATGGTTTACGGCGACAAGCAAAAGTACCTCGTGGCTTTGGTGACGCTGAATAATTCTGCAGTCAAAGCTTGGTTCCGCGAACAGCAAATGGACGTGCCCCAAGAATGGTCGAATAGTCCACAAGTGCAGAATCTGGTCTCTCAATCGGTGAAGAAGCTAAATGAGACCGTAGCGAGCTACGAGAGCTTGAAAAAATTCCGAATTGTCGACGAGGATTTCTCGATTGAGAACGGACAGCTCACGCCTTCTCTGAAACTCAAACGCAAGATCATTACGCATGCTTACGGACAGCACTTGCGCGATATGTACGGCCAAGACGGCGTGGGAATCTAATTTCCGCATTCTTGCTGAATACTAAAAACTGTTTGCCCTCTGTCCGGTTACAGTGACGTTTCTGGCCGACACGCTCAGGTTACGCTCGAAAATCCCGGCTTTTTGTGGCACTTGGATTGCTCACTAACAGCTTGGGTGCCTTACGTGTTTCAGTCGGTCAGAATACTTATTTTATCGGTCTTTTTAGTGTGGATGCCTGGAGTGTCCTACGCCGAACCGCGCGTTTCCAATCCCTTTGCCGGTTTAGAGACTGATACCGATTTGGTCGCTGCCGCGACGGCAAGTGTCCTGCGGCGCATGACATTCCCCGTAACCGATCCTGGATCCGACCGCCCTCACCCAGAACGCCTTTTCTCGACCTTGCCCGAACATTTCTCCAACACCGCTCCCGAATCCGAATTAATCGTCGGTGCAGGGCCGACGGGAGATGCGCTGGCGTATCTCCAAGATCGTCTCTGGGAGGCTAAAGAAAAAAACCCTGCAGTCGACCCTCGCGATGTCTTGCGCCAGATCATGGCCGACACGCGCGATATTCCAGCCCATAAAGTGATGGGCGTTGGCAGTGACCTGGATTTTCTACTGCGTGCGCCTTCCACCCACTTTCCCGAACTTCAGAAATACGTTGCGTCGAAAACCAAAGGCACCGCGGATACCTTCGCGCCCTCGAAATATGAAACAGCAGTGGATGACGTGGTTTTTGCGAAGGATGACGTCAAGGGTTTCAACAACCAGATGGCTTTAGCGCTAAAACAAGGCGGAGCCTCTGTCGATCATATGTCGTTTTCGTTAAGCAAAGGCACATTCATCGACCCGCCTGGCAATCGCGTAAACGGGCCGCTCATCGGCGAATTCTTACAGGGGCGTCTCCACCATTTGGCGCCCTCTGGGGAGAGCGAACGTTTTGACTCAAACAAGCAGGTGGCCCGCACCATTCGGGTGATGACGAAATTCCCGTGGATGGAAATGGTAGAGGAGAAAGTCTTTCGCAGAGACCTAAAGGTCCTGCGCTTGTTGATCGAAAATGGCACGGAACCCAATGAGCGGCTCACCAAACAACTACTCAAGATTGTGCGCAATGGGCGAGCGAGTAATGGCGGTAATCGATTTCATGAATCGCTCCGTGCATCCAGAGGAAACAAAGATAAGCCGGTAGAAGCCGAGGCGTTACAGGTGATCCAAGCGCTTGAAGCGCGCTTCGGGCAATCGTATATGCCGCGCGTGGCGCCCATCCGTACGAAACCAGCAGATCCCCCGGCGCTTGCTAGCCTGCAAACTCCGCGCACCTTTATCATTAATCACACCCTGGGCGATGGCTGGCTCTATTACCCTGTTGCCACTCCGGAACACGCGCTAGGAGTGATGCGGGGGAATTTCGTCGTAAGCCGACAAGTGACTCCCGGCAGTGATGCAGAAGGCGTTCACCTGACAGGAGATTTAAAAGAAGCGCAGCGACTCGCGGGCGAAGGCGGGATGATCATCCGCGTGCAATTGCAGCGCGATCATTCGGGGCTGCGAGTGGCCGACTGGAGAAAATTATTAAAAGAACCTCAGGTTGCGCCTCTGATTCGAAAGGCGCAACGCCTGGGACTGCATCCCTTTGCTGAAGTCTCCCGAGTGCTGGGTCTCGATGCAATCGTCGATAACGGCGAGGTTTGGGTCCAGAATGCTCGAGCGATGGAACCGGTTGAGGATCTCAGCGAGATCATCGAGGCTTACGGTAGAATTATCGACAATCCCCACGCCGACGCACACCGCAGACTCGTTGTCGCAGCTTCCTACGAACAAATGCAGCGCTACGCGGAATCCATGGGCGCGCCCGTGTCGGCTCCGCGCACGGCGCAATTGATCAGTGAATTGGCGTCGTCCCGGAACAGGTCACATATCGAGGCGCTGCTTAATGTGCTGCCGTACTATGCGCAGTTGGGATATCGCTTCGAAAATCCAAATTTGCCAGAGTTTCTGTCGTCGATACTTGTTAATACCGAAGGTATTTCGAGATTTCGCGAAAAAGCCGTGCAGTCTGCGCTGGTGTTGCCGCTGGACGCAGAGGGATTGCGCCCCTACGTGTTTTTAGCGCTTCAAGATCCACGTTATGAAGTGAGAGAAGCCGCTTTATTAACTATTACTCGTTTTCGTATCTACCATCCGGAACTGCCGATTGATCCCGGCCTCCAAGCCGCTGTTTTTATGACGGCGTCAGAGGATGAGATGGATAGTGTTCGCCTCGCCGCTTGGGCGACGATGGCCCATTTGTCGCTTACCGACGATCAAGTCTACGGCTTCTTCCATAGGGAACTACAAAAAGGTGGCGACGCGATGAGAAACGCGCTCAAGGGCATTTACCATTTCGCAGCGCATACCGAGCAGGCGTTGCACCCCGAGTTTCTCCCTCTGCTCAAAGCGGCGGCGCGCGGTATGGAAACGCATGCCAGCAGTCTAGAGAATATTTTTGGGCCTCCTGACAGGGATTCGCCAACGCGTCTTTTTGAGGAGGCGTTTGGCCAGTTGGCCGCGACTTCACGTCAGGAAGCATTTAATGCGCTGGCGCTGGTGGCGGTGCCGCAAGAAAAGATGCTCGAAACCGTGCGAACCTTTGCGCGGGATCAAAAAGGCCGTCGCTACGCCCTTAAAACTCTGGCGCGTTTTGCCATGGCTCGCCAAGAAAAGCTAACGGGCGAGGCGCGGGCATTTGTAGAATCTATTGACTTAGATTCGGATATTGAAACCCGCATGGCCGCACTCTATGCCGCCCAGCAGACAGACATGACGGCGGAGCAGCTCAAGGCATTCCAGCAGAAAGTTTTTTTCGATCCGCAATACCTCAAGCCCACCATCGATTGGAGCCGGGTGACACCCGCCACAGAACGGGCGTCCTTGGACCGACTCATGAATTTCGCGGATCAAAAGGAAAAATTGCACCGCGCTGTGAGTGGTGACGGCCGCGCGAGCGACGTCGACTCCGATGCGCGCGAAGTTCTAGCGGATTTATTTGCCTCTAAGGATAAGAAACTACGTCGACAGGCGTGGGATCATTACGGGTACCTATTTTTCAATTGGGATTATACAGATAGGGAACGGCTCCACCCTAAACGCCTCTCCACTCGCATGTTGCAGATGGTAATGCCGGCCATTGCCAAGACGGCGCCCGATATCCACGCCGAATTTTACGATTCGCTAAATAAGAAAATGGAGAGCCACCCCGATAGTCGCCCGATCTCCCCTGGTTTTACCGACGACGAGCGCGAACGCATTCAATCCGCCCATCGATCACAGACCCCTACGCAGGAGGAGGTCGACGCTTTGAATCAGGATGTGGATCGAATTAAGCGCGAGCGAGTCAATCGTTGGATCACGGACGATGTGGAGGGGGTTATCCAGCAGCTCGCATTGGAAGCGTTTAAGTCCAAGAACGACCGACTCAAAATCGCCGCCGCGAAATTTATTTTTAGCACGGCACCTATTGGAATGGATGGCCGATTTATGGCGGTCGAACACCTTCTACAGTCGGAATCGCCGCAGGTGCGCGAAAATGGCTTCCCGGTTTTCAGAAAAGCATCCCGAAGTGATTGACGCCCTACGTACCGTCGTCAAAGACAATCATGCACCTGTACGTAGAGCAGCGCAGGCATCTCTCGCCCACTTAGAGACACTTCCCCTTCCGGACCCGAAGGAGCAAGATCATGATCGCTGGGCGGAGGCAGAGTCACACAAATTAAGCGAATCCATTGGCCATATGCTTAATGGCCTGCTTGAAAAACTAAATGACTACGAGAGCGACGGCCTTTTCACACCGCAAGAGCGGGCCGGAATGTTGCGTTACGTTTTTGATCATCAGGCGCAAGACTCACTGGTGCCCCAGCTCCAGCTTTCAATAGCGAAGCTATTGCAGGATCCGCAGACCGAGCCACGCGCTATCCGCGAGATGCTCGATGTTCTGCGCAACGCCAACTTTTTTGAGACCGATCTACACACGACCCGCCAAGTCGTCCAAGCGCTCCAAAGCCCTGAAGTCCGTCGAGTGATGACCGAAAACGGGCAAATCCCCTATGACCAGGCGGTCGCAAATTGCCTGGTCGGCCTTAAGCGCATGGCGCGCGCTCATCCTCGGCAACTATGAAAATTAGTCGCGACGAAAGGCTCCCAAAGCCTTTATGGCCCCAGCTATCGGCGATAACTGAGCTCGGCAGTTGTGGCATCCAAATTGCTCTTATCTAAGATCGTGGAAACTAAATTCGCTTTGGATGTGCGGGGATTCTTGTTAATCGCGGCGCTCCTATTGGCCGCCTTTGGAGTACAGCTTCAATTGAGGAGGCAAACGATTCGGGTGCAGCAACCCATCGGCTCGTGGCTACTGCCTTAACAAGAACGCCAAACGGCAGCTGCCAAACACTGTAGATTTACTGCGTCGCAAACGCGGACAGGTTACAGGGCAACACTCCGGAGTGCGGCTTTTTAAACCTTAGACCCAGGAAAGGTTTGGGCGTCGGCGCACCGTTCCGCAGCAAGGACAGGACCTCTTCGAATTCTGCATTCCGCGGGTGGTCTTTTAAATGGATGGCCCGACGCAGAAATTCTTCGTGCGAGAAAGTTCCCCAATTTGAAAGTTTACTGAAGTAAGGGCGAAAGCCATAGCCGCGCGCAAGCTGTGCAAAGGCAGGCATCTCTAAAAAGTTATTTTCCTGAACAACAAAGCTAAGAGTTACTTCGATATTCAAGCTGGAGATAAATTCTAGGTTCTCCAGGAGCCGATCCCAGTCACCGCCGCGTCGGTTGATAGCATAGGTGCCAGCACTGCCTGCATCCACCGAAATCTCCGCAGTCGTGACCAATTTATGCAGGTGCTTAAATCCATTCCAAACACTCGCCGTCCATAGCTGCGCATTGGTATGTAAATGCACTTTCTTCAGTACTGGAAATAATCCGCGATCGATTGCACTTAAGAGCGCTCGAAAATGCGAGGAAGCAAACGGGTCCCCGGAGCCCGTCACGCAGATCCACTCCGCATGTGCGGCAGCACCGCGAATCACTTCGTCGTGCACGTTTTTTATCGACAATAATTCTTCACCGCGGGCGGAGTAGAAATCGACCCGGCAGGTGGGACAGGCAAGATTGCAAGAACGATCGTAGCTAAGATTTAGGTGGACCGGCCCGTAAGGCAAAACAGTTTCGCCGTTATCAATAGCGCTACGTGGGCCGGGTTCCTTGATGTCATGCGTACGTACGACAAATCTAGATTTAGACTGAAAATCGGGACAGATGTCCGTACGACAATGCCGAAAACTTCCATCAGTAACGGAGCGCCGAATCTCTTGCGCGCCTGGTGAATTCCACACGGCAGTAACAGTGCCTTCTTCTCCGTCCAATTTGCCAATGGATTTGGGCAACCATGAAGGGCAGCACAAGTAGCACTCCCCTTTTTGTTGGACGTCGAGCCAAAGGAAGGGCTTAACGCAAACGTATTGAGGTTCTTCGTCAATCTTCATTAGTGTCTTAGCCCCAAAGGTAACAATACCAACGGCCGAATAATAGACCAAGCCGAGCGGGAGAGTTTGATTTTGGATTGTCTGTCCGACGATAAATGCGAGTAACGGATGGAGACTGGCACTTCTTGGATACGCAGGTTATGTCGACACGCTTTGTAATGAATGTAGTATTCCATCTCGTAGCGGTCGAGCCAGTGTTGAGCCAGGTGCACATCGCCGTCGAAGAGCCAATCGATGCGGTAGGCACGATAACCACAGGTAATATCTGTGAAGCGACGTCGTAAGATCGCCGTAGCAAAAAACGAGAAGGCGTGGATCAGAAACCATCGCAACACGGGCAGCCTTAAACTCTCGCCATGTTTAGCAAACCGCGAGCCCTGCACATAATCGGCCGTACCTGCCAGAACCGGCCCGCACACTCGGCGCATCTGAGTGGGACTCATCTTGCCGTTCGACGAAAAAATCACCACCGCATGAAAACCGTTTTCTTTAGCGTAAAAAATCCCGGTCCGAATTGCTGCGCCAATGCCACGATTGGTTTCATGCCGGACCGTCGGCAATCCCATTTGCTCCGCGACTTCGGCAGAACCATCTGTCGAGCCATCGTCGATTACCACGATATTTTCAGCGACAACATGCTCAAGTAGCCCTGTCAGTGCGGCTTGGATTTCATAAGCTTGGTTGAAATTGACGACGATAGTTAGAAGTTTCATGGCTTGAACTCTGGGAGCACGACGCGGTAGCGATTGAACTTTGGACCAGACCAAAAAATCGCTTTTTCCCATGGCACATCGATCACGATAACACTTTCGATAGGATGGGCTTCCGACATTTGCCAAAACTCAATTGCCTCGTCCGGAATCTTTTGCGTCATGGGTCGGTAATCAAGCCTAAAACATTCTGTATTCGCAATGGTGTAGACCGCGCTCAGGGCGAGCATAAGTTGCAATTGATAACGCTGCCGCTGGGTCAGCACGCTTGTCGTCATGAGAAGAGAAAAAAAGATGCAAAGCACCAACGGAATAAATAGCCAGTAACGCATCTCATGCGATTGCGAGAGCATGGACACAGCTGTAACTGATGTTACGAAGACGATTGCAGTTAGCTTCGGCAAAATCTTTTTGCGATAACTGTAGTAAGCCGCGGGAATCAGAAGCACCATGGAATACATCGACATGCCGCCCAATTGGTAATGAAAATTCTTAATCTCACCCGGTTGCCAGCCGGCGTTGGCCCAAATCATTTGCGGCGCCCGGAAATTCAATCGACTGAGTTCTAAAAACGAAATCACAAATCGCAGCGACTTCGGGTACGGATCCATCCATGGCGGCATAAACCTAGAGGCAATGCGGTCAAAATTCACTGTATTGGGCAGCTCTGGAAAAAATGGCAACGGATATGGATAGCAGGGGTTTGAAAAACGTATCCAGTTGTAGAGCGGCCAACCTGCACAAACTACCCCGATAACGACGATTATTTTCGAAGCCTCATAGTTACGGGTCGATAAAGAACTATAGAGCAATCCCACTAAAATCACGGCGGCAACTGGCCATGCTTGGTATTTGGAATAGCAGGCCACCGCTAAAAACAACCCGGTCCGCCACAACCACGATAGTCGTTTGTGCGTTTCCCATTTATAAAAACCGTAAAACGACAGGGCCAGAAAACAACCCAGCCAAAGATCAATCAATCCGAGCCAGGTGTGCCGCACTAAGAGCGGCACGGAGAGAAAGGCGAGGAGAAAAAAACCGGCACTGCCTTTGCGCCCTTCTCCTAAATGCACCGTCGTCAAAAGCAGTAGAACCGCAAGTGCACCGATGGAATTGGCCAACGGTGCATATCCAGTCGACCAAACAAGAAAGCCCTGAACAGCATGCGCTATTGGCGGATAGGCCTCATACAGATCACCGAGCCAGGGAAATAGCTGATAAGTCGTAGCGCCGTACATCTTCAATGCAAACGGCAGATGGTAGTAGAGAAAATCGTACCCCTCTAAATCTAGCTGCGTAAATGCGCGCACGACTAGGTACGTAAAGAAAAGGAAACAGGCAGTTAGAATAGCGCGAGATGTGGGAGCCAAACGAAGAAGAAGCTTCATGGTCGATGCTCGGGAAGCACTACTTTATAGGAATTAAAATTTGGACCGGACCAGAAAATCGCCTGTTCCATCGGCGCGCGAATCTCGACGACCTTCTTGTTGGGATACGCCTCGGCCGTATGCCAATAAGCAACAGCCGCTTCTGGCGCCCTCTGCACCAGAGGGCGGAAGTCTAATCTGAAACACTGGTTACATGCGATTGTGAACATCGCGCTGCAGGCCAATGCAATTTGCACCCGTGCCCGAAATCGCTCAGGCAGTGCCGACTCCTCGGTCATCAGGCGCGCGAAGAAAAAACAAAGCACCAAAGGAATAAAAAGCCAGTAACGCAGTTCGTGCGATTGGGGCAGCATCGAGACAACTCCAACAGAAACCACGAAAGTGATCGCCGTAGCTTTCGGCATCAATCGCTTTTTGTAAGCGATAAACGCAGCCGGGAGTAGGATCATCATCGACACGATCGACGTGCCTCCCAATTTATAATGGAAATTCAATCTTTCGCCTGGCTGCCAACCCGAATTTGTCCAAATCATCTGGGGAACTGCCAAATTAAAGCGACTCAGTTCCAAAAATGAAATCACAAACCGCACCGGCCTCGGATACGTGATCATCCACGGTGGCATGAAGCGGTTGGCGATGCGGTTGAGATCTACCGTGGAAGGCAGACTAGAAGCGAATGGGATCGGATAGGGATAGGAGGGATTGGAGAAGCGTAGCCAATTAAGAATCGGCCAACCCGCACAGCACAGGCCAATGGCGACGACAACCGCAGTCGCGCGGTGATTCCGACTCCCAATGGTGCCGATAAGCAGACCTGTGAGAATCACAGCTGCCACAGGCCACGCTTGGTATTTGGAATAGCAAGCAACGGCGAGAAATAATCCCAGGCGCCACAACCACGCCAGGCGCTTTTCTTTTTCCCATTTGTAAAAGCAATAAAATGACAGCGCTAAAAAGCAACCGACCCAAAGATCAATCAATCCAATCCAGGTGTGTCGGACTAGGAGCGGCACAGACAGAAATGCGAGCAAAAAAAATCCCGCCGTGCCTTTTCGTCCTTCGCCCAGGTGAATCGTTGTCAAAAGAACTAGGACTGAAAGTGCGCCGATCGAATTGGCCAGGGGAAAGTAACCAGTAGCCCAAACTAAAAAGCCCTGCACCGCATGCGCCATCGGCGGATAAGCTTGATACAGATCGTCTAGCCACGGAAAGAGTTGATAGGTGGTCGCGCCATACATCTTCAGCGCAAACGGCAGATGGTAATAGAGAAAATCGTACCCCTCTAAATCCAGCTGTGTAAGCGCGCGAAAAACCAAATAAAAAAAGAAAGCAAAAGAGGCAACAAGGATTGCCCCGGAGGCGCGGACCATTAGGGGATTATATCAACGAGAACGGCTGAAGTAAAAATCAGTGCGTAAGGGACACCCGGCTCCTTTTCGGCCGAAAAGTAGATGGGCACCTAATAACACCTCGGGGCGCTGATGTAGGTTACTCTTTTGTTTTACTAACTCGTACGAACCCCTAACGAACCTTTAGACCTGCGGCTTTGTCGTCGCTTCGACCTGGGGCTTATCGACTGCTTTTGTAAAGCGATCGAAAAAGCCTGGTTTTGCTGCCTCGCCTTTTATCTCCACCTTGCGTGGTTTCGCCGCTGCGTGTTTTGCTAGTGCGATGCGCAATACTCCGTTGTCGTATTCCGCTTCCACGTTCTCGGTGTCGACTGCTATGGGGAAAGTGAAGACGCGACTAAATTTCCCGAAATTCCGCTCCGTGTAGAAACGGTTTTCGTCGGCTCTACGGCCGCTGGATTTGCGTTCACCTTCCACACTTAAAGAATCGCCGGTTACTTCGATTTTTAAATCTTCCCTTCGGATTCCCGGGATATCGAGGCTGAAGAGGTAATGGCTCTCAGTCTCTTCAAAATCACACGCCGGCCGAAGAGCCGGGGACCCCTCGTACTCACCCTGTGAACTCGAAGCGAACAGGTCATCTACTATTTGATTTAGGTCAGTAGCCCAGAATCGATTGGGCTGTGCCCAGATTTCTAATGCGGTTCTCATTTGGGAACCCTCCTTTTCTCAAAGGGAAAGATGGGAATGGTCTTTTCGGAGTCAAGCCCCCCCCCGTTCGCAGCCCTTGCTCACCTCAAGGGCTGGGGATAGGATGCCTTTGATTTTAAAACACAAAAGGAGAGTACGTCGTGAAAACATTACGCAACGGGTTAAGCTTTTTAATCTGCTTAGCACTGCTGAGTGCCTGCACAGGATCCATGAGCAAAGGTCAGCTGACCAAATTGTTAGAGGAGAATCCTGACATCCTCACCAACGCGATTAAGAAAAACCCTGGTCCTATTTCCGAAGCAATGGCTTTCGCTCAAATGGAGCAACGTCGCACGCAAGCTGCTGACCAAGCCAAGAAGATGGAAGAAGAGCGGGAAAAATATTTCAAAGATCCCCTCAAGCCATACCTCGGACCAGAGCAAGCATACCGTGGTGCCAAAGACGCGAAAATCACTGTGGTTGAATATACAGACTTCGAGTGCCCTTTCTGTTCTCGTGGCGCAAACACGATGGCCGAAATCAAAAACAAGTACTCGGATAAAGTCCGCGTAACGGTAAAACACTTGCCACTTCCATTCCATGGCCAAGCGATGATTTCTGCTCAGTACTACGAAGCAATCCGCATTCAGAACCCTGATTCTGCTCTCGACTTCCACGACAAATTGTTCGCAAGCCAAGACAAACTTCGCGCCGATGGCGAAAAGCACCTGAAAACTTTGGCCGGCGCGTACAAAGGCAAAGTCGATATGGCGAAACTCGCAAAAGACGTAAAGTCGGATGAAGTTGCTAAGAAAATCAAAGCTGACGTGGAAGAAGCCAATAAATTCGAATTCCGCGGAACACCAGCATTCTTAGTGAATGGCGTTCCAATTCGCGGCGCTCTACCTGCTGAAGAGTTCGCGAAGGTTATTGATCGTCAACTCGGCAAAGGCTAATTAGACGACAGAATTACTAAATCAAAACGCCGTGGGCCTAGCGCCTACGGCGTTTTTATTTTGAGTCGTTCCAACCGCAGCGAGGAAGCGGTCTCCAGGACTCCCCACCGCGCATGCCGCCACGTCTAGCCACACCCATTTCGGAGTGGCTCCGACCGGACATATCGCGGGCACTGTAAAAATAGAAACCACGGATCCCTACCGCGATCTTGAGCAGAGGGAATCCAGCTAGAAACTATAAGCCCCCATGGCGGTCCGGGCGGGGGCACTGCGAAATGGGTGTGGCTAGCCGTAGCGAGCAAGGCCCGGTTGGCGCGTCCTGGAGACCGCTTCCTCGCTGCGCCCCTCGGACCGCCGCACAATAAAAAACGCCGTAGGCGCTAGGCCCACGGCGTTTTGATTTAGTAATTCTGTCGTCGTTTAGAACGAGTCGACGATCTTTTTGAAGTAGTTGCCGCGTTCTTCGAAGTTCTTGAACATGTCTTGGCTTGCGCAGCCTGGAGATAGCAAGATTACGTCTCCGGAGCGGGATTTTTGATACGCCAAGTAGACTGCTTCTTCGAAGGTTCCTACTAAGAATGTTTCGGTGAAATCGCCGATGGCGCGATTCAATTTCTCTTTTGCTTCACCGACCAAGATCAAATTCTTTACATGGCGACGGATGTAACGGGCGAGCGGTTGGTACTCTTCGCCTTTGTCCTTACCACCAGCAATCAAGATCACTGGCTCTTCGAAGCTCTCGAGTGAACGACACAACGAATGAACGTTTGTTCCCTTGGAGTCGTTGAAGAAAGCTACTTGGTTCTTGCGTGCTACGAACTCCATGCGGTGAGGCAATGGACGGAAGCTTAGGAGAACCTTTTGAATAGACTCATTGCTTGCTCCCGCTAGCTTGGCTGCCAACGTAGCTGCCATCATGTTCTCGCGATTGTGTAATCCGCGGAGCAAGGCGCCAGTGCCTGTGAAATCGTGGTCTTTCCAGCGAGCTGCTACTAAGCGCAAGATTCCTGGAGCTTCCAACGTCATGCCTTGGAATTTTTCCAAGTAATGAGGTGGGATCTTTGCGTGAGTATCCGAAGTGAAAAACAGCGTTTTGCTGCGTGCACCGGACAATCCGGCCATTACTTTTTGGTCGCGCAAGTTTGCGATGATGTAATCGTTCTCATCCATCTCTTGCTTCAAACGCATTTTGGCCAAGAAATAATTATCGAAACTGTCGTAGCGATCTAAGTGATCGGGAGCGACGTTCAAGAAAACGGCAATGTGCGGCTTCAACGAATATGTCGTATCTAATTGGAAGCTACTGATTTCTGCGACGACAAAATCTACTTTATCGCGCGAAATTGCGTAATCGCTCAGTGGCGTGCCGATGTTGCCGCCTAGGAAAACTTTTTTACCAGCAGACTCCAACATTTCTGCAATCAACGAAGATGTCGTCGATTTACCATTGGTGCCAGTCACCGCGATAATAGGCTCGGAAATAAATTGGGAAGCCAATTCCACTTCGCTGATCACAGGTACTTTGGAGCGCTCGGATTGCTGAAGTGGTTTGATGTCCAAGCGCACGCCTGGGCTGATGACGATGAAGTCTTGATCGGTGAAGGTCTTGAGAACATGTTTCCCAAGCTCTGCGGTGTATTTGTACCCTTCGAGAGCTTCGAGAGAGTCTTTCAAATCGCTTTTATTTAATTCGTCGGTAACTGTAACTTTGATGCCCTTTTTGCAAAGTAGCTTCGTTGCAGCAACGCCGCTTTTGCCGAGTCCGACAACAAGCGCTCTCATTCCTTTTTTAACTTTAAACATCTTCTCTTCTCCCTAAAAAATTTCCAACAACTTGGTGCTAACGCAACTTCAATGTTGCGAGTCCGAGCATCGCCAGCACCATCGATACTATCCAAAAACGGACCGTCACCTGCGGCTCCGCCCACCCCGACAATTCGAAGTGGTGATGGATAGGCGCCATTCGAAAGACGCGCTTCTTAGTCATTTTGTATGAGAGCCGTTGCGTAATTACCGAAACGGCCTCTAGGACGAACACTCCGCCGACTACAACGAGAATGATTTCGTTTTTGGTGACTAAGGCGACGGTTCCTAAAGCCGCGCCTAAAGCAAGTGCCCCTACATCGCCCATGAAAACTTGCGCTGGGTAGGTGTTAAACCAGAGAAATCCCATTCCTGCGCAAACAATCGTGACACAAAAAATCGTCAACTCGCCGGCGTCTTTGACGTACGGGATGAACAGGTATTCAGCCAGCTTATAGTGACCCGCGAGGTATGCGAAAATTCCAAAGGTGAAGGCGGTCGTTATAATAGGACCAATCGCTAGTCCATCGAGTCCGTCCGTGAGATTCACGGCGTTCGAACAGCCGACTAACACGAACCAACCGAAAATCAAATAAAACCAAGAGAGGTCAGGAGTAAAAAAACGGACAAACGGTACGTTTAAGTGCGTGTCCGCGCCGAGGACCCCATAAAGAATCACCAAAGCGGTGATCCCGAAGAGAGTTTGGAGGATCATTTTCGCGCGTTCAGACAAGCCCTTGGAATTAGCTTCCTTGATTTTTTTGTAGTCGTCCAACCAGCCGATGAAGCCAAACGCCCACATCACGCCCAGCACCAACCACACATAGTGATTGCGCAGATCGGACCACAACAACGTGGAAATCGTCACCGACATGAGGATGAGGATTCCACCCATCGTCGGTGTGCCACTCTTTTTCTGGTGAGACTTAGGACCATCGTCTCGAATCGATTGTCCCCACTGGCGACGTGCCAACAAACGAATAAATAACGGTCCGAAAGCTAAACTCAGAGTAAGAGCAGTTAAGCCGGCGCAAAGGGTGCGGAACGTGATGTAGCGAAACACGTTAAGCGCAGCCAGTTCCGTATGGAGCGGATACAAAAGATGATAAAGCAACTGTCTTCTCCCGGGCGTGTGTTTATCCAAAAATGCCTGAACTGAGCAAGGCTTAATTTATAAGCACTTGAAATCGTTGAAATATTAGCAGGCTTTGGGTAGGCGCACCAATTGAAAGAAAGCAAATTCAACCAGTTAGCCACTTCACCACATGGTCTAGGGCTATTCCCCGGGAACCCTTTACTAGAACGATATCCCCGGTCTTTAGGACCTGCTCCAGGACCTTAATTGCGTCCGATGCGGTGGCGACATCGGTAACAGCCACCATGGGGAGGGCTTTGCGGACTTTGGCGGTAAATGGGGCAAATTTGGCGCCCACTCCGACCAGGACAAATGGGATTTTCTTACGCTGGGCTAATTCAATCAAAGTGTCCGCCGCCTTTTCGTGAAGGCTATCTGAAAAATCATCGAGTTCGCGCATCTCGCCCAGCACCAGCACTCGGCGTTGGATGGGATTTAATTCAAACGTACTTTGCAGCGAGGCGGCCAGCGCGCTTGGATTGGAATTATACGATTCATCCAAGACAAAGGCGCCGCGCTTGGTTTGAAATACTTCTCCGCGGTGTTCGGCGGATTTAATCGAAGGCAGAAGCTTGCGGATACTGTCGGTGGTTTGTCCCATCAACATGGCTCCGGCCACGGCGGCCGCAAGGTTCTCTGCCTGATGCAAGCCAAAGACGGGGATTTCGTGCGATTCGGTTTTCCCACCAAAGGCCAAGTCCACTTGAAGCGCGCCGGTTTGAGGATGCAGGCTCTTTTTGAGAATCTGGACATCGGCCTTTGCGCCATTGGCCGAAAAGGTAATGCGATTGATATCCGCGGGCAGTGCTTCTTTCGCTGCCCGGACGATTAATGGATCGTCGAGATTAATAGCGACGCCGCGCTTCGCCGAAGCGTTTTGCGCGACAAAATCAAAGAGCTCTTTCTTGGCGCGGTAGATGCCTTCTTGTCCGCCCAAGCGGCCAATGTGCGCTGTGCCGATATTGGTTATGAGCGCGAGATCCGGTCTGGCGTATTTGCAGATTTCGGCGATTTCGCCTTCTGCATTCATTCCCACTTCGAGCACTGCTTTGCGTGTGCCGTCTTCTAAGAGGAACAGCGTTTTGGAAACTCCGAGCAGATTGTTAAAACTTTTGGGAGAGCTCATGGTGTGAGGCCCCAGCAAACTTGCCAGCATATTCTTGGTCGAGGATTTGCCGGCGCTGCCTGTGATCGCGATTACGGGGCCGTCAAAGAGTTTGCGCAGTTGCTGCGCGATATCGGCCATGGCCGTAAGCGGCTTTGCCACTTCTAGTAGCACCATGGTGCCGGTGTTACCCTTGGGCTTTCTATCGACGATAGCGGCGACGGCGCCCATCTTTGCGGCTTCTTCTAGGTAGTCATGGCCGTCGAAGTTCTCGCCCTTTAAAGCGACAAACACCGTGCCGGGGCGCACATAGCGCGAATCCGAAATAATGTCGGTGACAGCGGTTCTGGGAACCTTGCTGTCTGTTTTTGCATGAATCCAAGTGGCGAGTACGTCTAGACGGACATGGGAGAACATACTTGGAAGTATTCCCGGACTACTTCCCTATCGTCAAACGGCAGCTTCTCTTTTCCGATGATTTGGTAAGTCTCGTGTCCTTTGCCGGCAATCAGCAGAACATCTTCAGGTCGCGCTAGACGCAGAGCCGCGTGAATGGCGGAACGCCTATCGACTTCGCGCAAGTACTGAGTGCGATCAGAAAGAATGCCGGCTTCGATATCGTCGATAATACTCGCAGGATCTTCCGTGCGCGGATTGTCGCTAGTCGCGACGGTGATATCGCTGAGCAAGGAGACTACGCGCGCCATCTTGGGGCGTTTCAGCTTGTCGCGATCTCCGCCGCAACCAAACACAGTAATGATGCGGCCCTTTCGCGCGTCACGAACGGCTTCGAGGCTTTTTAAAACCTGTTCAAGTGCATCGTCACTGTGGGCGTAATCGACCAGGACTTCGCATCCCCCTTGTTGGCCAACTCTCTCAAGTCGCCCCGGGGCTCCTGTGCAGTGGGAGAGAAGTTTCAGTGCAGATTCAACGCTCCAGCCAAGCCCCACCAGCGTGGCGGCTGCAGAAAGCAGGTTAGCGATGTTGTGACGGCCAAGGAGTTTGGTTTGGAAATCGTATTCTTTGGTCAAGCAACGCAGACGTGCTTTCACGTTTTCTGCGCCTACTTCATAGGACAGCAATTGAAACTCGGCTGGCCCTTTTTCAAACTCGTTGCCGGTGACAGAGAAGCGATATTTCTTTGGTGAAGTAACTTCGCTCCAAAGCCGTTGCCCCCACACATCGTCGACACCAATAACGGCGATCTCGGGACTGAAGTCTAAAAAGAGTTTACGCTTGGAGAGAAAGTACTCTTCCATCGTGTGGTGATAATCCAAGTGATCTTGCGTGAGATTGGTGAAGACCGCAGCGCGGACTTTGGTGCCATTCACGCGGCCTTGATCGAGCGCAATCGACGAGGCTTCCATCGCTGCATATTCCACATGGACTTGAGCCATCTCGGCCCAAAGTTTCTGGAGGGAAAGTGCATCGGGAGTCGTGAGCGGTGCAGAGAATGAATGCGGACCCACTTGGTAGCGAATCGTTCCAATCATGCCGCTTAATTTCCCGGCCAGAGTCCAGGCTTGTTCCAGTAGATGCGTAGTGGTGGTTTTACCGTTGGTGCCGGTGACAGCGACGACACCCAACTTCGAGGATGGCTGTTCCCAAAATCGATTGGCGACCTCGCCTAAAACCGCGCGCGTGCTTTTTACTAGAATGGCACGGCTAGCTGCCTCAAAAACTTCGGCGTCTTCCACAACAACGGCGCCGCCTTTGGCCAAAACCTGCGGCACAAACTTGTGGCTGTCGACGCTAGTTCCCCGAACCGCGAAGAATAAGGATCCCTCAACAGCTTCAAGAGAATTGAGCGTAAGGTCCCTCACCATGAAGGACTCCATTCCTTTGGAGGCGAGTATTTCCTCAGCGCTGAATAATTGAGCAATCGACCGCATGGGCCACTACATAGCAAATCTCCGCGAAATCTCCAAAACTCCTCAGTCGTTGCGAGCGAAGCGAAGCAATCCCCGCCCGGCTTCGTATCAAGCCCCGATTTCGCTGCGCTAAAAAATACTGTCCCCGAACGGGCGTATCGCGGGCGAAAACCCAGTCGAAGATGACCCCCCCTTCCGCGATCCGAGCGCGAGGCAGTCTAATAGAAATTAAAAAACCAAGGGCGTCCCGGGCGGGGACGGTATTTTTTAGCGCAGCGAAATCGGGGCTTGATACGACGTCGCAGGTGTGGGGATTGCTTCGCTTCGCTAGCAACGACTGCGAGGTGTCTCGCAACGACTGTAATCATAGCGATGGCCCAGACGCACGAGTGGCCCTTCCCACCATTCCCACGATTTAGCTGCCCACAAAAACGTAACTGCCAGAGCCATCCCGATTGAGAAAGCAGGAGCGCTGGGGTAAAGGCGGCCGGTCCAAAAGGCAAAAAGCTGGTGATAAAGGTAGATGCTGAAAGAAATTTTCCCCACATATCGAAGCGGAGAAAAAACAAGCAGTCGTGAAGCCAAGGACTTAGGAGGCATCTGGACGGCAAGAGCAACGACGAAGAAACTCCAAACAGCCATCGTGAAATAAAGGACATTCTTCGCAGGTAGAGAAAGCGGCGCCACATCGGCCGATTGGCAACTCACGGCCAAATACCCCGCACCCAACACCACTACTCCTATTTGCAAAACCCTACGACCAGACCTCAAAACTTCACCCCAATATGAGGATGTTTGCGCTTGGGCTAAGAGAACACCCCAGAACAAACCATCTGGACGGATCGTTAGAATGACATCGCCCGGAACCGGGTAGTAGGCCGAGTGCAGCCAGCGTAGGGCGGGTGCCAAAGCTAAGCCGAAGATAGCCATGCGGTGCAAATTCTGCACACCGGCTCGGGCGGCAAAGAGAGGTAGAACAAAATAAAACAATTCTTCCCAGCTCAAAGACCAAGCGACTCCCAAGTACGGAAAAAAACCTTGGTTAGTAACCGCCATAAAAAAAGCTTGAAGGTGTAAAGCGAAAATTCCCCAGGGAGCCTGCCGAAGGGGAAGTTCCCAAATAACCGCCGTGACAAAAGCGAAGACCAAGAAAAAATAGTATGGCAAAAACGTGCGCAGAAATCGGCGTAAGAAAAAGACCGAAAGAAACCGCTTCCCCCCGCTATTCTGCAGAACTATGCGAGTGATCAGAAATCCAGAGAGGACAAAAAACAAGTCCACCCCTACCCAGCCGCATTGCAGTAAGCGCTGCCAAAAGCTATTCCCGGTTACCCCCCAATAGTGGTGGGCCACAACCATCGCGACTGAAAGTCCGCGCAACCCGTCCAAAGAAGGAATCCGTGATGCACTGGTCATTTTGGGGAGCGTCTCCGTTTGGGAACATTGTACCAAAGAGAGTGCGGGAATCGCTTTGCTCCGCTCGCAACGACTCAGGTTGGGGGTGCGAAGTGGAGAGTGACTTTGGTGTTGGGTTGGATGGTGGTGCCGGGAGTGGGGGTTTGGCGGATTAGGTAGCCGCTGCCGAAGATGCGGACGTCTTGGAGTTGTTTGCCCAAGATTTGTAAGGCGCCGCGGATACTCACGCCCTTGAGATCAGGCACTACGATTTGGCCGGCTTCAGATAGCAACTCTGGGAATGTTGCAGATTTTTCCAAGCCGCTCGCAGAGACCTCTGCCAAATGCTTTGGAAAGGCGTTGCGGATATGCAGCGCACGGCGTGCGATGCGGGCGAATAGCGGGGCCGCTACTTGGCTCGCGTAGTAATCTTTGCTCGGTTCATCGACCATCACGCCGATCAAAAGCTGCGGGTTGTCGGCAGGTAAAAAGCCAATAAACGACGAGAAGTATTTGCCACCTTTGTAACCGCCATCTTTAACGTACTTTTGAGCGGTTCCCGTTTTTCCCGCAATGCGAATGCCCTCAATCTGCGCCGATGCACCAGTACCACTCTTGCCGTGGACGACAGATTCCAGAATGTCACGCATGGCGGAAACAGTTTGAGGGCGCAATACGGGAACTCGATCTTCTGGTGGTAATCCCGATTGGCGATCCTTTTCCAAAAGAATTCTCGGACGGACCCAATAGCCACCGTTTGCAAAAGGCGCGAAGGAAGCAACCATTTGCAGAGGAGTCGTGCTGACGCCCTGACCGAAAGCGACGGTTGCGATGTGAATAGGTTTCCAGAACTCTGGGCCGCGCTCGGAGAAATAAGTTTCGCCTGGAAGTTGGACTTCGGTTTTTCGAGTGAGGCCGAATTTGCTAAGTGTCTCTTGGACTTTTTCAGCACCCAACGCTTGCGCGACTTTTACAGCGCCGACGTTGCTCGAGAAGCGGATCACTTCTTCTAGACTTAGATTATCAAAATTGTGATGCGCATCGGCTTCGCGAATCGTTCTGTCGCCAACGACGATTTTGCCGCCCTCGCAATTGATACGTGTTTTGCGAGTCATGATTCCGCGTTCGATTGCTTCCGCGGCGAAAAGCACTTTTAACGTCGAGCCGGGCTCGTAAAGATACGATACGCCTTTATTGGCATACATATCGGGAGAGGCTTTGCGAGCTGAGTTGGGATCGTAGCCAGGTTTTTGTCCCATCGCTAGGACTTCACCTGAATGAGGATCCATCACAATCGCGATTACAGAATTGGCGCCATATTCTTTGTTGGCCGTCGTCAGCTCTTGCTCCACGGCTGATTGCAGTCGACGATCTAACGTGACGTAAACCCCTTTTCGTTGCGGGTTTTCCTCGTCAAAGCCGGAGAAATAAGCCGGGCGGCCCTTGCCGTCGCGAATCATCGCGAACTTTGATTCTTCTTGAAGGAGTTCGCGATTCAGCGAGCGTTCAAGCCCCCAAAGGCCTGTACCGTCGATATCTGTGAATCCCAAAACCGACGCCGCCATTTCGCCATTGGGATAGACGCGCTTTTTTTCTTGCTCGAGATAAATTCCATCGAGGTTGCGATTGAGTAACTGACGGCCAATCTCGGGCGAGACCTGCCGCTTCAACCACACAAACGCGCGCGGAGAATTTAAGAGGCGCTGCCATTTGCGTTCGCCCCCACCTAGAATTTTTGCCAGCTGCGCAGCTGTTCGTTTTTTTAAACGCACTTGGCGCGGGCGCGCGTAGACTGAACTTGCGGGCACACTCACCGCTAACTCTTCGCCATTTCTATCGAAAACAGGAAGTCGGTAAGGAGCGCTCTTGGCTTGGCCCGCTAATTGGCGATCCGCTAGGCGCTGAATCGCTGTCGGACTTAAAATTTGTAGTTGAACCAAGCGGCCGCCGACTAATCCCAAAAATCCAACGAACAGCAGATAGATCGCTGCGAGTCTTCGGCGCAAAATGAAATTATTTGCATGGGGTGCGGACGGGTCAGAAGGCGGAGGCGTGCGATTGATGGTCGGAGGAGCGACGCGATTGATAGTAGGTGGCTTCATTTACCTGGAGTCATGTACCGATAAACTTGTTCAGGAGCTGGACGCTGTAATTCGCGATCGCTTGCCAAAGTTTCTAATCGCTCCGGAGCTGTCCACTTCAACCAGTCAATGCGCAGCACTTGGATTTCTTGCTCGAGCTGCCGCAATTCTTTTTCGTGCTGAACATACTCGTACGTTTTTTTAACCGTAGCGGTCCGCACCCAAATAACGACGACAGCAACGAGCGCCAATGCGCAAACTAAAATCCAGATTTCCCGGTGTTCGCTGTGTTCGTACATTTTTCTTGATGTCTAAGTGAGTAGTGAGAGTGGACTCTTACTATTGTAGCCGTGACTAGTGGCGTCGTTCAATGACGCGGAATTTGGTACTTCGAGCGCGGGGGTTGCGACCAATTTCATCGTCGCTAGGAGTCACCGGTTTGCGGGTGACTAGCTCGGCGGCCGCTTTTTCGGAAGCCTCAGTGGCGTAGAAAATAGCCTGGGCTTCCTCTGCTCGTAACCCCGCCATCCGCTGAAACGCGTGTTTAACGAGGCGATCTTCCACCGAATGAAAGGTCAGCACTCCCAAACGCCCGCCTGGCTTTAAACATCGGAATAACGCAGGAACGCCTTGGGCAACCTGGTCGTACTCCTCGTTTACCCACATTCGCATCCCTAGGAACAAGGGCGTGGCTGGGTGCGAGCGTTTTTGTTTGTGCGGGGGGCCAGCGAGCACACTCGCCGCCACTGCCGCTAAATCCATAGAGGTTTTAAGCTCGCCGGCATGAAAGGCATGGAGGATGCGACGCGCCAAGATGCGACTCTGACGCAGCTCGGTAGTTTGATAAATAATGTCAGCTAATTCGTCGGCTTCAATATCAGCCAGGCGCTCAGAGAGCGGAATACCTCGCTCCAAATCCATTCGCATATCTAGGGGCTCGGGATTCTGAAACGTGAAACCGCGGCCTGAGTGCAGCAATTGAAAAGTGCTAACACCCAAATCCGCGAAAATACCGTCGAATTTATCAAAATTCTCTGAGTCCTCAGCAAACTCAGAAATAGTGGCGTGGCGCAGAATCAGTCTTGGATTAGCGCGCTCTGCTCCTTCGGCCCGGTAGCGATCCAGCGCTTGGAGGTCTTGATCTTGCGCGATGAGCGAATGCACCCCGGCTTGTAAAATAGGCTCAGAATGACCACCCTCACCAAAGGTGAGATCTGCGTACACGCCATCCGGGCGAACCTTCAGAAGGTCCATCACTTCGTTCACTAGAATGGGGCGGTGGCGGATATCGCTCACAGAATCGTCCTTGATTGCCGATACTTAATTGAGGGCCCTGAATATGGAAGTAAAACGCCTACCTCAAACATCCGTTGGCCAGTCGATCGACCCTTCAAATCAGCCGAGCCATCAAGACCACAAGCATGGCGATAAGAGCAAGAAAAATAATAAAAAGAGCCCGACACCTACGCCTGAAACTACCGAAGCAAAAACCCCAGACACAAACGCCGATTGGGAAAGCAGCGATCTTTCTCGTCAACCGATTGACAGCGAAACTGTCGTAGAACTTCTCAATCATCCAACTCTGCCCTCGAAAGCGCACTACCCCGGTCCAAAACCTGCTCCAACACCTGATTCGAAGCTCAATAAAAAATATTAATTTGACGCTTTAATGCAGACAGTCGGGAAGATTTTATCGTCGACAGAAAATTTTTCCGTCTTGGCCCGCCCTCATATGAAACGTATAATAAAACAGTAGGCCACCCCTGCCCGCGGCCGTCCTTTAAGAGCACACTAAAAAAGATTTTCTGAGTTTTCGCAGCCCATCTTGGAGCGCTCAAGTGCCCATTGATTTTGACAGCATACAGAATTTAAGTCCGGAGCTTCAGCGCATCTTCCGGACTTCTCTGCGCGCGGAAACCAAACCGCTGGAGAAGATGGTCGAACGCAAAGACCAAGCAGACAGCCGCCTAAAACTTTTGAACGATGTGATCGGCAAAGTGAATCAAGCGCGTGAGATAATTCCACAACTCAATACTCCGCTTGCGATCCGCGATCTGACTTTGAACAGCTCCAATGCCAACGTCGCCGTAGGCACCGCCGATAAAATGGAAGCCGAGATGGGCGAGCACACCTTAGAAGTGCTGCAGCTAGCGAGCAACGCCTCTGCCCTATCCAATCGCTTTGAAGACAAAGACAAAACCCGTATTGGTACGGGATATTTTACTTTCACGAATCCTAACGGCGACAGCCAAGAAGTCTTCATCGACAACGAGAATGGCACGCTAGAAGGCATCGCTCGTGTCATCAATACTGCTGGTGCAGGAGTGAAAGCTTCTGTAGTGAACGACGTCACCGAACAAGGCACTAAGTACCGCCTGCTACTCAAGGCCGACGGCACTGGCGCTGGAAACGACGTTGAATTCCCAGAGTTCTATTTTATCGACGGCGACGAAGACTTTTATATCGAAGATGAGCGCCCTTCTCAGAACGCCAAGCTGAAATACCAAGGCTTTGAAATCGAAACACCCACCAATGAAGTAAAAGAATTAATCAAAGGCGTGTCGCTGAATTTAAAGGGGATGTCCGATGCCGGGAAACCTATCGGCATCGACATCACCCAAGATATTCCTAAGACCAAAGAAAAAGTGAAAGACCTGGTCGATAAACTCAATGCTGTTTTTGGCTTCATCCAAACTCAGAATAAAATGGACGAGAAAACCGACACAACCAAAACTTTGGGCGGTGACTACGGTATCCGCATGGCCGAAGTGCGATTGCGCGATACGATTCAAAACTACAACTTGGGCAGCCCCTTTCGTTCCAAAGTCCGGATTCTATCGGACGTTGGAATTGAATTTAAAAAAGACGGCATGCTGAAGTTCGACGAAAAGAAATTTGAGAACGCCCTCAATACCAATTACGACGAGGTTATCGATCTACTCGCCGGCGGCATGGTGGATGGCGGCAACAAAGGATTTATTCCTCGATTAGGTGATGCACTGTCTAGCATCGTCACCCCGGGCAATGGTCTTCTCGCTAACCAGCGCGATACCTATACCCGCAAGATTTCCACGATGAACCAGGACATCGATAAAAAAGAAAAAGATATTGAGAAAAAAGCCGAAGATCTCAAAGGCAAACTCGCCAAGCTCCAAGGTGCCTTTAGCAAGATGCAAGGCCAGTCAGGCATGCTCGGTGGCGGCGGTGGCGGCATGATGATGCCTCCTCCAGGTGGCGGTGGCGGCGGCGCTGGATAAGTTTTCTCTTTCGCACTTCTAGGAACACACTCAAGAGGCATCGATGAATCCCAAACGGGGCGTAAGCGCTTACAAGCAGGCGGACGTACTAACCGCCAGCAAAGAAACCATTCTACTTATGCTCTATGAGGGTGCGATTCGGTTCGTGCGCTCGGGCATTGAGGCGCTCGAAGCAGGCAAAATCGAAGAGCGCTCTAAGCAATTTCTTCGCGCCCAGGACATCATCACGGAACTGCGCTGCACTTTGGATTTCAAAGCAGCAAAGGATATCGCCGAGAATTTGGAGAGGTTGTATGAATACGCAACTGATCGTCTGATCCAAGCGAATATCAACCACACGGCGGCCCCTGCTCATGAAGCTCTGAAAGTTTTAGAAGAGCTCCACAGCACTTGGTCCCAAGCAATTTCAATGCTTAAAAAAGAAAAAGAGAACGAGGCAAAAAATGCGACCAGTAGTCCCGTTGAAAACAAATAAAATGCTGGCCCGAACTGCAAGTCCTATGGACGAAGTTTTGTATTACCTGGAATTGAAAAACCAGTACTACGAAAAATTCCAACAAATGACGCGCAAGTTTCTAGATAGAGCGAGTCAGAACCACTGGGATGGCCTCGATTTCTTCGTCGAGAACCGTGAACGCGTGCTGAAAATCATTCAGTACTTCGATCACAAAATCGCGACTGTCTTGAAGACGATTCCAGCCGGCACTACCGATGTTGAGGCGTATCGTGAGCAAGTCCGTAGCATCATGAAGCGTCGACAACTCTTGGGCCAAACCATTGTGCAGCTCGATCTCGAGTTGATGGGAAAATTGGACGATGTTCGCAACGAGACCATTCGCGAACTGAAGAAAACTCAAGACATGGGTCACAAGCTTGGCTCATACAATGGCTCGCCCGAGCCAGAAAAACGCCGCGTAAAAGCAGCGTAAGACCGCTTCGTTGCACTCGCAACGACTGCATATACCGTCAAAGAAATGTCGCTTTGCTGGGCGATTGACTCGCGCAGCAAGGCCCTTTCCTCAGCAGTTTTCCAAAAGCTCAACCAAATCTACCCTTTGGAGTTTTGGTAAAAAGTCCCGCGAGTTTTTACCCTGGCACAGGGATTGCTCTTGTAGAGGAGTGAATGACAAAATCCCTCGCCCGAGCACACAACCCCACCCGATTTTTTGAACTCTTAGCCGACGCGGACGCGATACAGGTCCGCGAGTCGCCAAGCCCTCTTGCCAATGAAGGCCGGGTGCGGAGCTTTGTAGTTCACATCACCTCTCCGGTGCCCGTTGCGCCGGAAGTTCCGAATATCGCCGACTTCGAGCCTTCTCGCATTGCCGAAAGCGCGGAGCTGCTACTAGAAAGCAGCGACTTCGTCTTGGCGCGCAATCTCTTCTCCCACATTCTCAACGACAACTTAAAAGACGCGCGTGCTCTGCGCGGCCTTGGAATTTGCCTCTTTCACCTAAGCGAGCACGTTTCCGCACGCAAATGCTTCAAAGCATGGCACGAAGTGCACGGTGCTGATCTTGCGCTCTATTGGCTAGGGAAATCGTTTGCCGCCGAGAGCGATAACGAATCTGCATTGACTGCGTTCTCGCGCGTTACAGATACGCATGCCTTCACATTCGACGAGAAAATGGATTTATTCCGCTCGCATGGCAATTGCTTCGCTAGAACAGGCGACCTACGTCTCGCTGAAGAGCGCTATCGCAAGGCTCTCGAGCTCCAACCGCAAAGCGACGCGTTACTTGTTTGTCTGGGCAGCTTAGAAATCCAAAAGGGAAATCCGGATTTTGCCGAGCGCCATTTTCGCTTGGCCTTACAAGCGCAGCCTCGCAATTCTAAAGCTTATTGCGGCCTAGGCCTCACCGCACTTGCATCACAAAATTCTAGTCTAGCTACTGCGTACTTTCACAAGGCACTGGAACTAGATTCAGAAAACTGGCTCGCTCTGGAGCAATGGGGCGCCACTTACAAACCAGGTGCTGACTTCACGCGCTTGGAGACCCATTTACTGCGTTACATCGAGATCCACCCTGGCAGCGCCCAAGCACTGGCCTTGGCCGCTGATTTATACTCCCGCAATGAGCTACACAGCGCTTCTGATCGATATCTACAACAAGCGCTCCTTGCCGATCCAAAGAATGTCCGCGCCTTGCTCGTGAAGGCCCGTGCCGAATCGATTTAGAAACTAGAAGGGGAACCTTATGATGCGTGTATTCCTTGATGATCGTGTCTCCGAATTCAACCAGAGCAGCGAGAAGCTAGGGGACTTCCTCAGCCATGTTTCCGCAAATTTACCGCCTAATCGCATCATCACTGAAGTAGTCATGGATGGAATTCAGATTCCTAAGCATCGCCAACGCGAAGCATTTGCTAAGTCTCTGCAACGTGTGCAGGAACTCCAAATCCGCACGGCAGATGCTACGTTGCTCGCAGCTCACGGCCTAGATACTGCCATCTCCAACGTCGAGCGCTTGCGCCAAACCCTCCTCCACGCCGCAGAACTTTTGCGCGAAAGCAATAAGGGCGATGCGAATCGCTATTTCCATCGCTGCATTGAAGGGTTGGAGCGCTTTTTAGAAACTATTTTGGTGACGAGAAACGTAATGCGTCTGGATTTTACAAAGATCCAGATCGACGGCATCTTGCTTTCCAAAATCGAGCAAGAGTTCACCGCCATTCTCAATGACATCGTTAGCCACCAAGAGAATCAGAACTTCGACGAAGTTGCTGACCAGATCGAATATGCGTTGCTGACGAATCTCCACGCGTGGTCTCGCGCGTTGAATCAAATCCGCCGCTCTCGCAGTTCGAACGCCTAAATTACTTTTTTCCTGCTGGTAAATATTGAACGAGGATAGTCGTGCCTTCCGTCGGAGCGGAATCAAACACGATTTCGTTCGTGGCCGTTAGGTATGCCCACGATGGAACTGGCGCTGCCGTTCCGTCTTTGCGGGTAACGGTCACGCGTAAGGTGTCCGTGTTAGGAACGGCTTTTAACTGAAAGCGTTTTGGAAGTTCTTTTAACCGCACTCCCGACAAGTCCAACTGACTGGCAAATCCACTTGCTGAGCAGAGCTCTGCGTTCACGCCGCCTAAAGCCGTTGCTACTTTGAAGTACCGGTCTTCATAGGTTGCAGGGCTAATATCGATTTCGTTGTTATAGAGTTGGGCGCAACGATAAGGCTGCGACTCGACTGAGTTAGCAGCGATACCACTTGGCAGCGACTTGTAGTTCACAGAGTAAGCGCGTACTAAATCTGCTTTTCCGCCTTTAGCTTCCACAAACTTGCCGCGGTAGTAATCCACCACATCGGTGGTTCCAGTGGGAACCGTCGACTCGTCATCTGCATACGAAATAAAAATCAAGACTAAGGGGATATTCGGCTGTGTGGCGAATTCGCCATTCAGCGAAGTGAGAGCAGCTTCCAGTCCGCGGCCTTGGTAGCCGGTACGTAAGTTAATCGCCTCAGACAGCAACGAGCTAAAAATGCCAGCGCGTTCAGAAGCCGATTGTGAATAAGCCTTAGTTAAAACGAATTGGCTGCCACGTGGCTGCAGCGCACCTTTAGAAAACTGCATGTCCGTCGTGACTAAACCCATGCGGTAGTAAGAAGGAATAGAGTCTAATGCGTAGAAAAACTTAGTAGCTTCGGTCACGACTTTGTCGCGCGCCATGAACATGGGCGAGCGGTCATCGACCACCCAGAGGACTTCTAAGTACTCAGGATTAAAATCTTGGACGAAGGACTCGGTAACGCTGCCGGCAATAAATTCTTCCGAGCGCTGGCAACCGAAGGTCAGGACAGCAATAAACACCCACATCCCAAGAGCTAGCCAGCTCTGAGTGGTAAATGCTTTTTGCTTGTTTTTGCTCCCAAAGGACATAGTCCTCTCCTTCAGCGGATGAACTTTGCAAGAGGTCCGCCAACCCCGCTCATTCCGAGTGAGGCTGAAGCTAGGCTTGAAATGGGTGCGCACTCTGAGTCTACGAAAGGCCGTGACGAAAATTGTTCGTCACTTTGTCTGCGCACTAGTCAGAATCTAGGCAGGCCGGAACCCCCAGCTGTCGCAACGCCGAAACTCACTCGGGGGCGACTCCCACTCTTTTTTGTGGAGTTATTTAGGTGCATCCGCCCGGACCGCCATGGGGGCTTTTAGTGTTTAGATGCGTTCCCTCTGCTCAAGATCGCGGTAGGGGTCCGCGGTTTCTAGTTTTACAGTGCCCGCGATATGTCCGGTCGGACGCACCTAAATAACTCCACAAAAAAGAGTGGGAGTCGCCGAGGTGGCTTCGTCGGTGCGACGGCTGGGGGTTCCGTAAGGAGATTCTGACTCGTGCGCAGATAAAGGGGTTATCAATGTTCGTCGCGTTGTAGAAGCAAAGGGCCGAAAGGGATTAGGCCTGCCACAATTGCTCGGAACGTGCGGGTTAATGGCCAGTTTTTTTCAGAAGCCACGTAGGCGAGGGTTCCCATGTAGAGCAAGAAGAGTAGGCCGTGGATCCAGCCTACCGCGCGGACGTATTGGGGCATGCCGTAGATGTACTTAAGCGGCATCGCGATTCCCATCAGAATTAGTAGGGAAGCTGCTTCTGCCCAGGCAATTTTGTAGAAGTGTTTGGCCATGGCGATTGCATAACTCCGTCGCGTAAAAATTGCGCGAACTTTCTTTTTAGATTTGGCGATTGCTTCGCTTAGCTCGTAACGACTGTTAGCGCGTTTTTGTTTTCGGGGCAGCTGCTGGATCTGGAGTTGTAAGTTCTGCTAGCCACTTGCTCGCAGGCTCTCGCAGAGTGGTCGCTTTGTACGGATCGAATTGCTTTTTCTTGTCTGGGATGCCCTGAAAATGTTTCAGCCACGACGTGAGCTGCGACTTTGCTAGCGGGCTATTTCGTTTTGGATCCGTCTCCAACAACTTCGCTTTTTCCCAAAACACAATCGCCGGCATATCTCTTTGTGGGATTGCTTGATCAACTTTACGGAATGCCTGCCACGCTTCTTCGCGATCGGTTTTACGCGCGAGCGCGATCGCTTGCACTACCAGTAACCGGGGACTCGGCACACGATAACGCGAATACTCTTTTACTAACTCCAGCGCCGCAGAGACCGAGCCGAAATATAAATGCAGTTCCGCCAAAGATTCAGCGACCGCCCTATTCAACGGATTCAGAGCGTAACGATTTTTAATCGTTTCATAAGCTTGCGAGTACGCGCCATTTTTCATTTCGCATTCGGTTTGGTGCCGCATCACCACCAAGTGATTGCGCTCTTGATCCAACGATTGCTTAAAGAACGGCAACGCGCCCTCGCAATCGCCGCGTTCGAAGCGCACCATGCCCTGCAAATACAGCGCCTGTCCGCGGTCCGTTAAAAAAGATCCGTATAGGCCATCTAGGAAATGATCCACGCTATCCCAATTGCGTTTCACGGAATCTGGCAGCGAGAAAAAACGCTGCACGATTTCTTGCGCGGAATTGCGGCCCTCTAAATACAACGCCAGCGTTGCGACGCGTTCCCAATGGCGGGGGACTACCGCGTCTTGCTGCAAGAGAGTGCGGTACATTTCTAGGGCGCGTTCGAATTGGCGGTGCTCGACGTAATACTCGGCCGCCAACGCCAAAGGCGCTTGCTCTGGAACAGAGCGAGGGGCGATTGCCGCCTGGATTTGAAAACAAGTTGCGGTACTAAGTAGGAAAATCCAAAGCGAAGCCTGGAAAGGAATTCGCATGCTTCTCCTTAGAAGATCTTAGAAGCTTACGCTTGCAGTCGCTCTGAGAGCGAAAGGACCCGGGGCGTTGTTACCCGCGCCTAAGCCAGCACCGGCAATGAGGTAGCCCAAGTGCATTCCAAGACCGAAATTTTTGTACACAGCGTGATCTGCGCCGAGATCGATTTCAACGCCGAGGTTTTCCGAACCACCCGCTGGCACCGCTTTACGCGCGATGATCAACTCGATGCCCGAAGCCCAATCGCTCGTCCAATCGATGCGCACTCCAGGACGGAAATACATCGTTCCAGAGAATGCGTCGTTGCCGCCGTACCACAGCGTGCTGCCTTGGCCGACTGCGGAGCTGTTGTAAGCTCCCAACAATTCGCGGCCTAAGATTAAACCTGGGCGACGATTACGATTCAAAACCGTAAACGCGCTGTTCTGCGAATCGTTCAAATTGGTGTCGCCCGAAGCGTAGACAAATTCCAAGAAGGCTTTCACCTTAGAGAATTCATACGACGTATTTAGCGTCAAACCGATTGCGCTTAAATTATCTTTGCCATCGTTAGCAAAATCCGTGGCCGTTCCGCTCAGCCAGGCTAACTCTCCACCGAACGTAAACGCGCCGGAAGTTTTCTTGAAGTAAACGTCGACTAAGTTGTTCGAAGCAGGCCAAGAAGTTTTCGAGGCCATTTGTGGAAAGCCAGCAGCTGGAGTGGTTGGGTCCATGTAATAAGGACTGCCCACGCCCATCAGAGCCGCCGTTTGGCTGCCCGAGCGCTGTTGCTTTTCAAACATGAAACCGGCTTCTACTTCCATCTCTGGATTGTTGTATTGCAGGTAAGCAACATAGAATTCTTGATCGTTGTCATTGCCTAAAGACGAAAGCTTGCGGCCTTTGGAGTAAGCCAACGCACCGACGACATAACCTAAGTGCAAACGGTACTCGAGGCGATCAAACGTGGTTTGGAAATCATCCCAAATGCCAAGACCAGCGTCGTAAACCAATCCGTAACCCCACGCCACCGGCATCCGTCCCAGGCGGAAAACACCGACATCGGAAGTCCATTCCAACCATGCACGGCTCATCGCCAGATAAGCGGTATTCGGATCCCCGAATATCCAGCCGCCCTGGCCCGTACCCAAACCTTGCGTAGCATTTGGCGTGAATTTTGGCGAAGTCAGTAAGTTCCACTGCGACTTCACACTGAAATGATCGTCGATAATCAGATTCGGGTAGAGGAGCGCTCGGCCTCCAATAAAGTTCTTAGCGCCAGAAGGTCCGGGTAGGCCCAGATTTAAATTCTGGTAGCTGCTCGCTTCGGCGCGGACTTGGCCGGAAAAATTCATCGAAACTGCAAATGCAGAACCCGAGATGAGAGAGAGAGCTAGGGCACAAACCGTAGCTGGTCGAAAAATCGGATTTCGTTTCATATACTTACTCCAATCGATTCGTTTACTGGATGGGACTATTGAAGTCACCCTCCTAGTTTGCGGAACTCTTCCTCGAGATACTTCTGATAGAGGGTGTCCCATTCCTGACTAAATTCCGGTGGTGGCTTCTTTTGAGACATGATGCGATGACGCGCCGCAGCCTCGGCAGCATTAAATTGCTGCAAGTAAAACACGCCAATCTTTTTGGCTTCTCGCAATGCCCGAGCTTTCTCGGGGTAAGACACCATGCCGGACTTTTCAATGCCGTCCAGCAGCAGGTGAATAATATGGCCCATTTTTTCTTCAGAAATCATGGCTAGATGATGACTTTCTTGTCTTTGATGAGCTGCTTCTTAATCAGCGAGAACATCTTCTCACGATCAAATTTATCGCCCATTTGAGCCGCATATTGATCTAAGAGGCGTTGCGCTTCGCGGTTTATATCGTCTTCTATTTGGAGGTCGGCGATAAAGATCTGTTCCATTTTCGCCAAGACTTCCACATCGCTCTTTTTTAGAATCATGAGCTTGTTATTGCGAAGATCGACTAAAATCTTCTGACAAATGTGCTTCACTTGGGCTGGCTTTAAACGCATCGTCGGGGATGGTAGCGAACTTTTCGGTGGGTGTCAGTCACCTTTTGGGCGAGGATACAGGAGAGGGAATTTTTTTTGAAAATCAGCAAAAAGGCTTATCGTCGCATGACCATCATTCTTTCTGCCCTAGCCATCCCGGTTGTACTTTTCTTGGGATATGTCGGGGTAATCACTCACCGAGTTGACCAACGCATCGAACAGTTGCGCTCGTCTCAAGCGAGTTCCTTTTATGCGGTGTATCCCTCGTTTCGTAAGCAACAGCGGCTGACCGAATCACAGCTGGGCGAATGGCTCTCCGATCAGGGCTACGTCTTGAAAGCCAAAAGCCTCGATACCCTCATTCCGGGCGAGTATTCGCTCGAAAAGCAGGCTGGCTCTGTAAAAGTGCATATCTTCCGACCCGAATTCCAAGCGGCCGGGCATGGACTCCCGCAAACGCGCGCCACTCTCGTGCTGTCGCCGGATGGCTCCAAACTGCGCATCGATATGATATATGCCGAAGACGGACAACCGATTGAGAAGTTTGAAAACCCACCCAAAAAAGTCGCCAACTATTTTGCCGGCCGGGTACGGACCCAGGATGCAGTGCACCTTTCCGAGATTCCAGTCTCTGCGCGCCACGCCGTGATGGCGATTGAAGACGTGCGGTTCTTGGAACACTCAGGCGTGAGCTTTCGCGGCATCTTTCGCGCGCTTTACAAAGATCTGTTAGCTGGAGGTTTTGTCGAGGGCGGAAGCACCATCACACAGCAGTTGATGAAGAATCTGTTTTTCTCCAACGAGAAAGCTCTGTCGCGCAAAATCAAAGAAGCAGTTTTTGCCATTGTGACAGAAGCCCGTCATTCCAAAGAAGCAATTCTCGAAGCGTATTTGAACGAAGTGTACATGGGCCAGTGGGGCACTCACGAGATCCACGGCGTTGCCGAAGGTGCTCGCTATTATTTCCACCGACCGATTTCGACGCTCTCGCTCTCCCAGAGCGCGACATTGGCAGCGATTGTCCAAGCGCCCAATGCGCAAGATCCTCGCCGACATCCCGATCGCACGCTAAAGCGCCGCAATTTGGTTTTGAAGAAGATGCTCGATGCAGAATTTATTCTGCCCGAAGAATATGACATGGCCATGGCGGAGCCCCTTGGTGTGTCGTCGTCGGATCTGACATTGCCGGACGTCGATTATTTCGTCGACTTAGTGCTGCAGCAACTGCCTTCCGGCGTTCGCTCGCGACTCGATTCCGATACGCTTTCGGTTTTTGTCACTCTCAATCCAATGCTGCAAGCCGCGGCCTCGCGCGCATTGAGCGATCAACTAAAGAAGCTCGTTACTGGCTATGCTGATTTGAAAAAGCTGGAAGAAAAAGGCGTGCGACTGCAAGGAGCTCTGCTTGCTATCGACGTCAAAAACTGCACCGTGCTGGCGCTTCAAGGCGGACGCAATTATCTGCAAACGCAATTTAACCGCGTGACACAAGGCCGGCGCCAGGCCGGATCGTTGTTTAAGCCGTTTGTGTATCTGACGGCGTTTCAAAAACTTCCCGATTTTACGCCGCAAACCGTTTTAGATGATTCCCCGTTTGAGTGGAAATACGAAGGCGGACAAACTTGGAGTCCTAAGAATTACGACGACGATTTCCGCGGGCCTGTATCCGCGCGCACAGCGCTTGAGGGCTCAATCAACGTGCCGACTGCACGATTGGCCGAAAAAGTCGGCGTGCCCGCACTCTACGACACTCTCACCACCGTCGGTATGCCTAAGACAATTCCAAAAGTACCTTCTCTGACTCTAGGCAGTGCCGATGTTTCGCCACTTGAAGTTGCACAGAGCTATACGACGATGGCGCGCTTGGGGAATGCCTGCAAAATCTCGCCTATCGAGGCGGTATTCGACGGTAACGGCAACGAGATCTTTCGCGCGCAAGCCGAGCCCGGTCAAGTTATCGATCCCATTCCGGTCTTTAAGACAGTCAGTATGATGCAAGGCGCACTTACGCACGGAACCGCGCGCTCGGCAAAATACTCGGGACTCGACGTTAGCCACTTTGCCGGAAAAACGGGAACAACCAACGAAAGCCGCGACACTTGGTTTGTCGGATTTTCGCCAGAAATGTTGGCGCTTGTTTGGGTGGGATACGACGAGAAAGAGAAAGTCGGACTCACCGGAAGTTCAGCGGCCCTTCCCGCTTGGATCCAATTTGCAAAAGAAGCTGACCCCTTCACTCAGTCTGAAAACTGGCAGCCTCCTGACGGTGTAACGGGATATACCGTCGATCACGAAGATCCTACCAATTCTGGAACGTGTAAGGACCCGATCAATGAGTACTTATCCGACGGGCAAAGACCGCCGGCAGAATGTGACAGGGATTAGGTTATTCCTGGACGCGTTCGACAGTAACGCCCAATCGAGTGAGCTTTTCGTCGAGTTTCTGATAGCCGCGATCCAAGTGATAGATGCGGCTGATCTGAGTTTTTCCTTCTGCAATAAGAGCTGCCAAAACGAGCGAGGCGCTTGCACGCAAGTCAGTTGCCATCACAGGAGCTGCGTTTAATGCACGGCCACCTTCGATAACTGCCCGATTGCCTTGAATCTCGATCTGCGCACCCAACCGTTGTAATTCGGCAACGTGCATAAAACGATTTTCAAAAATCGTTTCGCGAATCGTGCTCTTGCCCTTCACGCTGCAAAGCACTGCCATGATCTGAGCCTGCATATCTGTCGGAAACTCAGGGTGAGGACGGGTTTCGATTTCGACCGGTTTTAAATCTCTTTCAGGGCGGACTGCTAGAGTTTTACCGTCGTCAGATGGAGAGAGTGCCACGCCCATTTCGGTGAAGACTTTGAGCACGGCCGTCATATCGGCGAGCGGCGCGCCTTCAATCGTCAGCGGGCTGCGCGTGATGGCGGATGCCGCAATCCACGTACCGGCTTCGATGCGATCAAACGGAATCTCGGTGCTTTCTGCAGGAGAGCGCAATGGCGCTTCTTCGATGACGATAACGTCAGTTCCCAGTCCTTCGATCTTTGCGCCCCAGCCGCGCAGAGTATTTCCTAATGCGATCACTTCAGGCTCCTTGGCAGCGTTGCGAATCACTGTGGTGCCGCGGCCTAATGCTGCCGCCATCAGAATATTTTCAGTGCCCGTAACAGTGACCTGAGGAAACGTAATCTCAGCACCTTGAATTCCATTGGGTGCTTTAGCGACGATATAACCTTGGTCCATTTCGACTTGCACGCCCATGGCGCGCAAAGCTTCGATATGGAAATTCACTGGGCGTGCACCAATGGCGCAACCACCTGGCAAGCTAACGCGCGCGTGTCCGCTGCGGGCCACTAAAGGTCCCAACGCCAAAATGCCCGCGCGCATTTTTTTCACAAATTCATAACCGGCCAAAGGCTGGTGAATACGCGGGAAAATCTCGACTGTGCCGGCAACTTTGTCCCAACTCGACTCAGTCCCCATGGAATTGAGTAGTTGCAGCGTGGTCTCGATGTCCCAAAGCCTGGGGACGTTATGAAACTTCACAGGCTCATTTAAGAGAATCGAGGAGAAAAGCATGGGCAGCGCCGAGTTTTTCGAACCGCTAACCCGGACCTGGCCTTTTAGCGCGCAAGGTCCTGAAATAATAAGAGCATCCACTGTGAGTCCTAAGCTTTCTGGCCAACAAGCACACGGGGAAGTCCCGCGAGATCTTTCAGCACCGAGGTTTGTACATATCCTAATGTTTGGAAAATCTCTAATCCCGCCGCTTCCTGGTCCGAACCGATTTCGAGCACCACTCGACCGCCTGGTTTCAAGCACTGCAGACCCGCACGCGCCAAACGCTCGAGAAACGCTAGGCCCGTGGGGCCGCCGTCTAGTGCTTCTCGCGGTTCATTCTGAACTTCCTTCGAGAGCGTATCGATTTCCGCGGACGCAATGTACGGCGGATTTGAAACCAGCAAATCAAACGTCGGTTCTTTAGGTACTAGAGCAAAGAAATCGCCCTGAACAAGATGGTAGCCATGCTTAGCCGGAGACCCCAAAATTCGTTGCGCATTATCTGCGGCGTAGGAGTGAGCAACCTGGCTTTTCTCAAGCGCCTTCCAACTCCAATTCGGTCGCTCTTGCAGCAAGCTAATCCCGATGTTGCCACTACCAGCGCCTAATTCCACGACGCTGGCGACGGCAAAAGGCAAAGTGCAAAGGTACTCGATCACATGCTCTGTTTCGCGGCGCGGAATGAGCACGCCTGGACCAACTCGAAACTGCGACTTCCAAAAATATTCATGGCCGGTGATGTATTGCAGCGGCTCGCCCTGAAGGCGGCGAGAAAGAAACAACTCGAGCTGCACTTCCGATTCTGGAGGGAGTGGGGAAGCTTGATCTGCGAGGATTTGTGCAGCAGTGAGGTGCAAGCAGCTCTCGGCAATCTGACGCGCATGGTGTGCGTAATCGCCGCAACTCACTTTGCCCGCCTTGAGGCGGGCAGTGGCGCTTTGAATCCAATCTCCGATTTGCATACGGCTCCGCTTAGGCCTTTAGCGCTTCCGCTTGATAGTAAGCGACTAACTTGGACAACATTTCTTCGATATCTCCACCCATAAACGAATCTAACTGGTGAAGTGTGACGCCGATGCGGTGATCGGTGACGCGGCCTTGTGGGAAATTGTAGGTGCGGATCTTCTCGCTACGATCGCCGGTCCCGACTTGCGAGAGTCTTTCCGACGATATCTTGTCATGCTGCTCTTGCTCCTTTTTTTGGAGCAAGCGCGCCGAGAGAACTTTCAGAGCCTTGGCCTTGTTCTTATGCTGCGATTTCTCATCGCGGCAAATCACCACCATGCCGGTGGGAATATGGGTGACCCGAACTGCGGAGTCAGTGGTGTTAACGCTCTGGCCTCCAGGGCCGCCGCTGCGGAACACGTCGAATTTCAAATCATTGGGATTGATATTTACTTCGACCTCTTCGGCCTCGGGCAATACGGCAACGGTCACAGTGCTGGTGTGAATGCGTCCCTGCGTTTCTGTTTTGGGAACCCGCTGCACGCGGTGAACACCGCTCTCAAATTTTAAACGGCTGTAAACGCGGTTGCCGCGGATCATGGAAATGATTTCCTTCACGCCGCCGACATCGTTTTCGCTCGAACTTAGGACTTCCACTCCCCAATTATTTTTCTCCGCAAACTTTGAGTACATCTTGAACAAATCGCCTGCGAAAATACCCGCTTCGTCGCCACCGGCCCCGGCGCGTAATTCGAGGATGATGTTTTTTTCGTCATTGGGATCTTTGGGCAAGAGCAGGATTTGAAGATCTTTTTCCAGAGAGTCCATCTGCCCGCGCAGCTCAGAATTCTCCATTTCGGCTAGCTCGCGCAGCTCGCCCGTTTCTTCTTTTAGTAGTTCCTGATTCTGTTCAAAATCTTTGCGGACGTTTTTGAAACGACGAAACTCGGCTACGAGCTCCTGGAGCTGGCTATGCTCCTTGCTCAGTTTTTGCAGCAAACTCGGATCCGCTGCGGCTTGGGGAGAATTTAATTGCGATTCGATATCCTCAAAGCGCCGCTCCACATCTACTAATTTGCGAAAGAAAGACTCTTCCACCCGTCACATCCCTAATTGAAAGGAGCGAAATTACCTGAATCCAAGGGGGTTTCAAGCTCGATTGGCAAGAGGCGGAAATGCTCGCCCTCCCAACCTTTCACTTCAACCATTTCGGCTATTTGTCGACGGGAGCTAGAAGCAGAGCGCTGCATAAATACGACCCCGCCCACCGCACTGCTAATCCACTGCTTCACAGCCGAACGCTCCATCCCAACACCGCTAAGCGCCACCAAAACTTCTAAGCGGCTCAAGGCATCCCGCACGCCTCGCGCGTGCACGGTGCCCATGCAACCCGAATGGCCCGTTGTCATTGCTTGCAGGAAATCGAGCGTCTCCCTACCCCGACATTCGCCTACGACAATACGATCGGGTCGCATCCGCAGGCTGTTCCAAACCAGATCGGAGAGAGATACGCCGCCCTTTGAGTCGGGGCTTTCGGGGCGAGCGGTAAGCCGCACTAAATGCGGCAAGGCAGCTTGGATTTCGGGGCACTCTTCGATCACCAACACGCGCTCCAGTGGCGACACCCGCTGCAGCAATTGCCCGAGTAGACTGGTCTTGCCCGCCCCAGTGGCGCCGCAAATCAGAATATTCACTCGAGCGCTCACCCACCGTTCCAGCACCTGTTGTTGGGCGGGATCGGCAAAATCCGACAGCGTCATGGTGTCAGACTTGCGAAATTTACGAATACTGATCGCAGGGCCGGGGTTTACTAGTGGCGGCAGAATGACGTGAAAGCGCGAGCCGTCCGGAAGGGCGCCATCTAGAAAGGGTCGGCTGGCGTCGACCCGCTTACCCAACGGCGCGACCATGCGCTCGATCAAATTGAAAATCTCTGACAACTGCTGGAGAGGATTGGGCACCGCCTGTGTCACCCCTGCTCGCTCCACAAAGAGGGAGCAAGTGCCGTTGATAAAGATATCGGTCACGAGAGGATCTTCTAAATAATTGCGAATGCCCGAAGCAGAATCACAAAACTGTGCCGCCAGATCGCCAAAGCGCAAATCAATCACGCGGTGGCTCTTTGATTAAGTGTTCCAGTCGCTGGTTCTTTTTCTCATTCGCGGAATTTGTTTTTAGACCTAAGGTCATCGCAATCAGAACTTCTGAATTCTCGGATGAATTGGAATGCGATTGAAAGAAGATTCCCAGCACTGGGACTTCCGCTAGGAACGGCACTTGGGAACCGCCTCGAGTTTCTCCGGTGCGCAGAAGTCCGGAGAGGAACACCGTCTCGCCGTCTTTAGAATGAATCTTGGTGGTGAGATTACGTCGATAAACGGCAGGAACATTCTGCACGCCGCTGGAAGCAGCTAGCTCTGAGATCTCAATCTGAATGTCAGAGCGAACAACAAAGCCGTCGGAACTCTCCGGCCGAATTTTAAAAAGCAGTCCGTATTGTTTCCATTGAATGCTTTGCTGAAGCCGCCCGTAGCTATCGGTGAGCACAGGAAAGGGAACTTCTCCTCCCGACGAGAAAGTAGCCTGCTCACCCATCACCACACTTAGCTCGGGTTGCGAAAGCATCTTCGCCCAACCGCGATCGAGCAGCTGGCGTAGCCACCCTTGCGCTGAACCAAAGCCCACGCCCAGACCCGGCTGCGCTCCACCACCAAGTGCACTCATCTCAAATTGGAACATCTGCGGCCAATGCACACCCAACTCGTCGCGCGCCTGGCTCGAGACATCGAGAATCTGCAGCGAGACATGTACGACTCCCAAATCTGCATTCTCGCCCAAGGCAAGCCGCCCCGGCGCAGTGACCGTCACTTTGTAGGCATGCTCTTTACCGCCGATATCCCAGACGCGGACATAACTCTGGCCTGGCTTACGGGCGGTAATAAGGAGCGTCTTGCCGTCGATTTGGCGGGCACGGAGCACGCGGCCATCTGACACGGTGACCTGTTCTATCGAGGTAAAGCTAAGTGATTCGCTGAGGCCCGCCTCGAGCTGCAGGGCGATAGGCTCCAAGGTAATAGGCGCGATGGCCATCACGGGCCAGCTTATGAGTAGAAGTAGGAGAGCTTTCATTTCAAAGGAGAGCTACAGCAAACCCAGGGCCAGAAAGGATAGCTAGGAAGATTATGGGGAGAGAGTGAAAACCGAACTCTTACAGACCAGAAACAGACAAGCTGTAGTTCGAAGCAACATTACGAACGAAGTTGCGGTTCGAAGCATTGTCCACAACGTTCACGAACTCCGAGAAGTAGTAACTCGAAGTACTGCCACCAGCGTGAGTAACGCCAATGAGTTTGTAGGTACCAGCAACCTTCTTCAACATTGGGCCACCGGAATCACCGAAGCAAGTTCCAGACTGATTGGAATCGCCGATGATGTTGCGGTTAGCAGTGCTCTTAGGAGTAATGAGCGTCATGTAGTCGGAACTTTTTTCCGAGATGATGTTGCTGCCTTCGCGTTTTACGCCAGTGCCAGTGCGAGTTTCGACGCTGTTGCATCCGAATCCGACGATCTTTACAGTGTCGCCTTCAGCAGCTTGGCTACCAAATCCGATGATTTCGGATTCTTCGCTGATAATCGATTCAGCGAAAATCAGGATACCAATGTCGTTCGTATCGTTCACAGTGCCGGGACCATTCGATTGTTTGGTCGACGTAATGAACGTCCCAGCGGAAGTGCGAACCGTGTAACTTCCCGAAGTCAGTAAACAGTGAGCGGCGGTGAGCACTGCTTTTTCGCTAATGATCATGCCAGTGCAAAGTCCGCGTCCTTCAGGAGCGATTACCATCACAACTCCGGGATAATCCGAAGTTACCGTCGCATAACGACCGCTAGCAGCTGGAAGGTCGCCTTCAGAGAGCGAACGGCCACAAGCCGAGAGGGTGATTCCCAAAAATAAAATCCAAAGCGCTGAAATAATAATTCTGCTGACGTGCATCTTACGTTCCTCAGGAGCAGCAAATTTGTTTGTACGATCTATATAAATTGCAAGGGTCGGACCGATTCAGGCAGTGGGAGTGAAATAAGCGAAACTGCTTAGCAATAACGAGCAGACGACCAGAATACTGGCAGTCGTCTTTTTCTCGTACATGTGGCTAACTTTTTTTCAGCGTAAAAGGCTTGCCAACAAATATGAACGCTTTCGCACAAATAGCCTGCTCAGTGAGCCTACAGCGAGGTTTTGAATATGTGGGTTTCCGCTAAGTTCAGGGAAGCCATAGGGATCCCACAATTGTGAAGGCGGAACTGTATAGGAATTGTGCGAAAAACCTCACGCTTGAAGGCCCGCTGCTGAACGACTAACAAGGGATTCCACGTTCCCGTAGTTAAATGGATATAACGAGGGATTCCTAATCCCTAATTACAGGTTCAATTCCTGTCGGGGGCATTTGAAACAGCTTTCCAAAGCCTGGCGCTTGCAATAGCGTTCCTAGAAGCCTTTTTGGGGAGCCATTCGTGAAACTATTTTTAAAGAAGTCCATACACCAGTTGGTCCATGAGGCCGGCGATCCTCTCGATGAGAGCCGCGGGGGCCTGAAGCGCCACCTGACGGCACTCCACTTAACGATGTTGGGTGTGGGCGGTGTGATTGGGGCCGGAATTTTCTCGATTACCGGAACGGCCGCTGCGAACTACGCGGGCCCCGCGATTGTTTACAGCTTTATCATTGGCGGCGTTTTGTGCTGCTTCGCAGGATTTTGTTATTCGGAAATGGCGTCGATGGTTCCCGTATCGGGATCGGCCTACTCTTACGCCTACGTCACTTTGGGTGAACTCATCGCGTGGATTATTGGCTGGGACTTGGTGCTCGAATACGCTGTGGGCGCGGTCACTGTCTCCGTCGCCTGGTCGGGATACTTCTATTCGTTGATTTATAAGACGTGGGGCATTCACATGCCGGACTTATTGGTGCAACTTACCAAAGGGCCGTTTGAAATGGTGACGTTCCCCGACGGTCGCATGGGCAATGGCATTTGGAATTTGCCTGCGTCTCTCGTCATTACTTTTGTTTCTGTGGTGCTCTATCGCGGCATTCGCGAGAGCACCAAACTAAACAACATCATCGTAGCGATTAAGGTGACGATTATCGTCGCGTTTATCATTTTGGGATGGGCTGTAATTGACCAAGCCAACTGGATTGCGAATCCGGCAGTTTCGGGATTAGCAGCATTGGTTCCACCCGAAGGCATGTACGATCGGCACGGTACCATGGTGAAGGCCTTCGGCTGGCCGGGCGTTCTGACTGGCGCGGGCATTGTGTTCTTTGCTTACATTGGTTTTGACGCCGTATCGACGGCGGCACAAGAAACTGTCAATCCAAAGCGCGATCTCCCTATCGGCATTTTGGTTTCGCTGGCTGTTTGCACGGTTCTCTACATCTTGATGGCGTTAGTCATGACAGGTGTTGTTCCTTACACCCAATTGGGCGTTCCGGATCCAGTAGCTGTCGGTATTGACCGCATCGTAGAACTCCGCGGATGGGGAGCTCCGACGCGGGCGATATTTACGACGCTTGTAAAACTTGGAGCACTGGCAGGTTTAACGTCGGTAATTCTAGTTCTGTTGCTCGGACAAACGCGTGTGTTCTACGCCATGTCGCGTGACGGATTGCTGCCTTGGTTTGATAGCGTTCACACGAAGTTCCATACTCCCCACATTGCCACCGCAGCGACAGGCGTAGTAGTGGCGATTGCCGGCGGCTTGATGCCTCTGGAAATCGTCGGTGAACTTTGCTCCATCGGCACCTTGCTAGCATTTGTGTTGGTTTGCATCGGCATTCCGATTCTTCGCAAAACAGCTCCCGATGCACCACGGACATTCCGTGTACCAGCTGCTTGGTTTGTCGCTCCTGCCGGAGCGCTGGCTTGCGTCTGGGTAATGTCGGGGCTTCCACTCGATACCTGGATGCGACTGATTGTCTGGTTGGCGATTGGGTTCGTGATTTATTTCACTTACGGAATCAAACACAGCAAGCTTCGCAAATCTAAATAAATGTCGGGCGCACGAGCTGACACACCGTCAAACCCACGGTTTGATTTTTCCTGGACGGAAAACCTGCCGTGGCTTTGCGATGCGCTCTTTGCGGCTTCTTGCATTTTAGATCGCCGTGAATGGCGCCCTTTCAATGAGACCGTGCGCCGCTTCTGGGCCGGGCCAGGGTTGTGGGCTATCGAGCGATTGGCGCCTTCCCCTTCGCGCGGTGCTTTGCGATGGAACGCTCGGCACAGCGTTCTCTCACCAGGAGTCTTTAATCCAGCGCTGAGCGATATCGATTTGGCAGTTTGCTTTGCCTTTACTCCGAATGCCCAAGAACTCGACTCGCTCTCGCATTTTTATCGACGCTTGAGGCGTTGTCTTCCAGTGCTGGGAGAGATGGAAGCTTATTCCAAGAGTGAATGGGCCATTCGGACCCGGATTGAAAGTAAGCCGGCGATGGGAGCGCTTATCGCTTTTCTGTGGAACGTTCGGAAGATGGGTTGGATGGAAAAGAAACTATCGACTCCGATGCATCCCTATCACCTATATAAACTAGAACGCGCGCTGCACCGCTGTTGGGAAAAACTCGGCGAATCGCCGACACCAAAACCGCGCCGGTCTCAGCTCTCGCTGGCATCCGCAGCACGGCTCCGAGAGATTTTAGAAAACCTTGGAGTTTATCGCGAGAGCGATTCATCGCAGGCGCAGTACTATTGCGACTACCTACTCTGCGTAGTGGGAAATGAATGGATCCTTCCGCCAGCAATTGCGCAAAGCCTGCTCTCCGTCCTGCCGCCGGCGCAATCGTTGCCAGAGAATTTTCAAAAGGAAATCGACGAGCGGCGCACGGGCCATGACGTCGGACAAACACGGCAAATGCTTATGCTACATGAATGGATTTGCGTTAGGTCGAGACAGCGAACGCATCCGGCAGAAGCTCCTGGGCACCAGTATTGGATTGATAGGCTACGCGGCGAACTGCGTCGGGGATTCGCGTTAGACTGGTCTCATCCCGCTGAATAAGCGCATCGGGTCCAATCTCTAAACAGTAATCAAAAATCACATCCCAGATTTCAGCAGGCAGCGATTCGGTTCGGATTTTTACTTCTTGAATCGACAATCCCGAAAAAGCGAGTGCGCGGGTTTGCTGCACGACCTGGCCTGAAAATTTTACTTTTTTGTCGCCCAGGATCAGGCTCATATGCACGGTTTCTCGAGGATAGAATTTGTGCGAGCCCAAGATCCAAAATTCAGTACGCGACACTAAACGAGTCGTTCCAGCTGCGGCACCTTGAACACTACGCGATGATTTCATTTGAATCGGGAAACAGCCTAGGAACGCAAAGGAGTCTTTTACCCAAGTGCCGCGGGTCTGCAGGCGCACTACGCTGAGGCAAACCGACAAGTGATAAACACTCGCCACACCGGCAAAAATGGCGCCGGGGGACGAAGATCCCAACAGGCACAATCCGCAAGCGGCTATGATGCAAGTCACGCTATAGAGAACGCCCAATACCGCCCCCAAACTCGGACGGCCCATGACGGTAAATGGCTGCTTGGGTGTGACGAAGAATTTCACTCGCAAGGGGAACGCAGCTTTGGCGAGATTGCCCAAGTAGAGCCACATCTTCATGTACCAATACGCACCGACGGTACGATTGCTGCCTCGCGTGCGCGACACTAAAGAAAACATCTGCCCGCGGAAAACCCAGACTTGAAACAACCCAAAGATAGCGAGGTAGCTGCCGTTGATAGCATTGCCGCCACCGATCAAAATCATCCCAGGTAAAATAAATGTCAGCACTTTTACCGACGATTCCATGATGTAGCTAATCGCCGAGAACGCACAGATGCGCTGAAAAAAATCTAATCGGCTTGGGCCGAGGAGTGTTCGGAATTCTTTCTTCAGAGTCTGAAGAATGCCCATGCTCCAACGATTGCGCTGGCCCATGAACGATTCGTAATCGCGTGGCCCTAAGCTGTAGGAGAGCATGGCTGGGTGGTAGACGACTTTCCAGCCTTTGGCTTGGAGGCGAATCGACGTGTGGAAATCTTCAGTGACAGTGTCCACTGCTACTCCACCGACATCTTCGATAGCCGCGCGTCGCAACATCGAACCACTTCCACACCAGGTCAGACCATTGAGATTGTCTTTGCCCGATTGAATGATGTCCCAGAAAATCGATTGCTCATTCCAAAATTTATCGCGTTGCACGTACGGCGAATGTTGGAAGCTATCGAAGTTGTAAATCATCTGATTTGCCTGGACGATGGCACATCGATGATCTTCAAAATGGCCCAGGAGTTCCGTCAGAAAATTCTTTTTGGGAATACCATCGGCGTCAAAGAGCGCGATGAAATCTCCCTGCGTGTACTTCAGCGCATTATTGAGATTGCCCGCTTTGGCGTGTTCGCGGCTGATGCGGCCGATGTATTTTGCACCCATCGATTCCGCGAGCTCTTTCACCTCTGGTCGACAGCCGTCGTCGAGCACGTAGGTTTCATGCGGATAATCCATCGCCAAGCAATGGCGAATGCTCGGCCTTAAAACTTCGAGATCTTCGTTGTAGGTGGTGATGAAAACATCGACCGAAAGATCCGGTCTCGCAGGAGGAATCAGGCGAATTTTGGGACGCCAACAAATAGTCATCAAGATGACGAAGATAGAAATGATCGCAGCTTCAGAAAATACAAATGCGGCAGCCGTCACTGGGTAGTCCCAGTTCATAAAATACGTCGCTAACCACAAAACGTAAAAGGGGACGGCAATGTAGTATGCGATAAAGAGCGCTTTTGTGTAGCCGCGTAAAGGGCGATGCCAGAAGCCCGAAATAGATTTCAATTTCCCCACCCGTATTCTTCCCCGGATTATCGAAACCTCGAGCGGCCTAGTCAATGAAAGGGAGAGCCAGCCTGCGTATTTATGCAACGGTGCATCGCGCTGTATCCGTGGACCTGCAGTACACTTTACTGGCGTGACCGAATCCCACTCTCTATCGATGTTAGTAAGGCAATCATTTTTGCTCACGCATTCGCTGCTGAAGGCGCGCTACAGAAGGACTCTCGCGGGATTTGCCTGGGTCACTCTCAACCCGATCATTCGATTCGCAGCGCAGATAGTCGTTTTTCACTACATCTTGCGGGTGCCGACTGAAAACTACGCGCTCTACCTGGTCACTGGCCTTTTGCCCTGGCACTTCTTCAGCCAATCGCTGGAAATGTGCACGCCCCAACTCATCGATTACAGCCGTTGGATTCGGTCGCTGCCCGCGCATCCTAGCGTGTACATCATCGCGCAGGTGTTTGATTGCCTAGTGGGATTCTCTGCGGCGTTTTTTCTGCTGTTTTTTCTCACTGCGACTAATGCCGACGTTGTGGAGGGATTAGTACTATTGCCACTCGCGTTGTTGCCGCTGCTGGTGTTCACAGTTTCGTGGTGTTGGATTTTTTCGGTGCTGCAGGTTTTCTTCCGCGATACGCGGTTTATTCTTTCGCTGGGTCTGCAGGTTGGATTTTTCATCACGCCGATTTTTTATCCGGCAAACTTAGTTCCAGCCGAACTTTCGTGGTTGGTGACCTTAAATCCAGTGCACCATTTTCTTGAGCCATTTCGTCACGCGCTTTTTCAACCGAACATAGTAAAATTCAAAACTTCGATGCTCATTGCGAGCGGACTTGCTCTGGTATCGGCGGCGATCGCCATTCGCTATGGAGAATCCAAACGTGATGAAGTCGTACGCAGCCTCTGACAAATCATCCAATCGCGTTTTGGTGGAAATCGCCGATTTAGGTGTACACCGGCAGCTGGATCTTTATCGCTATCGAACTTTCCGAGACAGCTTCGTGGCGTTCTTTCGTCTGCAGAAAACCCACAAGACGCAGCCCGTGCCCGTGTTGCAAGGAATCTCGCTGACGTTGCGAGCTGGGGATCGCTTGGCGGTTCTTGGAGCCAATGGCGCAGGTAAAAGCACACTATGCCGCTGCATAGCCAAGCTCATGCCGTATGACGAAGGTAGTGTTCGCACGTTTGGTAGCATTCGTGCGATTTTTGAAACTCAGTTAGCGGTGCAAGTCGAACTTACAGGACGAGAGAACGGCCATTTTCTCGGCGATTTTCTCTACCCTCACCTGGAGAAAAAAAAGAAACGCCTGATGGTGGAAGAGGCGTTGGAGTTCTCTGGTCTTGGCGCTTATCTCGATGCGCCGTTTAAGACTTACTCATTTGGTATGCAGACTCGGTTGGGATTGAGCATTCTATCGTCAGCACCGAGCGATATTTTGGTTTTAGATGAAGTGTTCCAAGGCGCAGACCGCGGATTTCAAAAGCGCATCGCGAAGCGGTTTAATCACATCATCGCACTCTCGGGAGCTGTGGTGTTTGTCAGCCACACGCCCGATGAAATCCGTGCAGTCTGCGATCGCGTTCTCGTACTGGATCAGGGGCGCCAAGTGTACTTGGGTGGAGTAGCAGACGGCATTGCAAAGTACGAAGAGCTTTGCCATCTCAAGACGCAAATGGAGATTGAGCCTGCCGGTGAGAATGAGTATGGTGAGGACGGAGAATTAAGATGAGTCACAATCCCGGTTTCTTAAAAGTCGTCGAAGACGCAAAAAAACTAGTCAAAGAAGTTTCCGTCGAGCAGGTCCAGAAATGGCTCGATACTGGACACCCTTTTCATTTTGTTGATGTTCGCGAAGATAGTGAATGGCAAGAAGGCTACGCTGCACGCGCTGAACACATCGGCAAAGGCGTGATCGAACGCGATGTAGAGACCAAGATTCCCGACAAGAATTCTGAGATCGTTTTGTACTGCGGCGGTGGATTCCGCTCCGCACTGGCCGGAGAGATGCTCTTAAAGATGGGATACAAAAATATTCTGTCGATGGCGGGCGGTATCCGCGAGTGGCGTGCCAAGAAACTTCCAGAAGCACGGCCTTGAACGAAGATGCTTAAACGCAGACGGCTAAAACGAATACGCTAAGAACGCTTTGCCCATTGGGAGAATTCCCGATAGCCCAATCGTGAAGTTATTCAGCGTTCCGGTGACATACATTGCACCGGCGCCCAAGCCAAAATCCAGTTTATCGGCGAGCGCTAGGCGATATTGCAATGAGGCGGAGCCGAAGATGGAAAGGATCGTTTCCGACAAAGTTCCAGATGGATTGCTCACGGTTATGATCATCGCTCCGCCACCCAATTGAATCGAGAAGTCGTCAAAGGCGCGTGAGAAGTAAAAATTAAAATCCAATTCGCCGCCCATCGCAGTAAAGTTGGCGCCACCTGTGCCTGAAGGCACCCAAATCGGAGCGACTCCCAGCGAGAAATTGTTGCCCAAAGCTAACTGGAAATTGAGAAGCGGGAAGAAGAACGCCGTGCCGGCAACTCCGCCCAAGCTGATATCAAAAGTATCCCCAGAGCTAGAACTCGAAGATTCAGCGACATCGCCAGAAGAACCCGTGGCTCCACCCGTCGTCCCGCCAGCGCGACTCTTCGCGTCAAGAGCCTGACCTTGGTAAAAATTGAATCCCTTGGAGCGGGCGGAAATTTTGACGATTAGTTTCTGACCGGCAACCTTGGCCACCTTGCCACAAGCGACTTTGCGGGCCCCTTCGTAAAAACAGATACCGTCGTTTGTTTTATAGACGGGGCCTTCTTCATTGGCCTGATAAAGAATCGACGAGCCGCTCTGCTTAAGTACAGACCCCGCCACGGCGTGTTGCATCGAAACAGTCAGAAAGAGCCAACAAAAAAGTAATCGCATCTTCTAATTGTAACAAACGCCTGGTGGGTGCCCATCTACTTTTCGGCCGAAAAGGAATGGGGTGTCCCGGGACACCCTGCTCTTTTCCGGCCGAAAAGTAGATGGGCACCTTATAGGGGTTTAATCGATTACGGAGGGTTTTAGCTTTTCGTAGGTGGATTGGAGTTGGGAGTCTTTTGACCACGAGTAGGCGGCTTTGAGCGAGGGAGCGCCGGCTGTGCCCTCTTTCATCCACTCCTTGGCGAATTCGCCGTTACGGATTTGAGTGAAGATCTTTTGCATGCGCGCTTTGCTGTCGGAACCAAGAATTTCGCGGCCGCGGGTCAAGCCGCCATAGAAAGCCGTGGGGCTGATTTTCTGAGTCATTCCCGCCGGACCGTGTTTCATCCACAATTCGACGATAAGCTTGGCTTCGAAACACGTTTCTAAGAAAGCCATCTCGGGATCGTGGCCGTTTTCGACGAGAACTTCGAAAGCTTCCTGCATCAAAAGTGGAATGCCGCCGCAGAGAACTACTTGCTCGCCAAACAAATCAGATTCGGTTTCTTCTTGGAAAGTTGTCTGCTTCAAATAGCGAGTGGCGCAACCAATGGCTGCTGCATACGCCTTGGCCAATTCGACCGTTTCCGGACGCGAATTTTCGGCTACGGCGTAAATGCCAGGAAGGCCTGTGCCCGATTCGTAGCGTGCACGCAAAATCGCGCCAGCACCTTTGGGCCCAACTAAGAAATATTTGCAACGAGCGAGTCGCTCTAAAAATCCAAAATGAAACGCAAAGCCGTGTGCAAACCCAACCGTCTTGCCGGGCAATAAAGTGAGTAACGATTGATAGACTTTTGGAATCTCGGTATCGGGCAAAAGGAACATCACGACTTGCGAGGTTTGTACCGCTGCTTCTAAAGTGACCGGCTTAAAACCGTCGGCAATTGCTGTGGCAAAAGCCTGTCCACCCGAGCGAGCGCCGATCACCACTTCAATCCCGCTGTCGCGCAGATTCAGAGCCTGCGCGCGCCCCTGATTGCCGTAGCCCAAGATAGCGACGGGGGTTGAAAGCGCGACCAGAGATTCGTGTTGGGAAATCATTTCCCTTGGGTATACTGTTGGCCCATGCCCGATTTCAAGCTAGTGAGCGAATTTCAGCCCCGGGGCGATCAGCCCGCAGCTATCGAAAAGATCGTCTCTGAATTTCAAAATGGCCGAAAAAGTGCCGTGTTACTAGGGGTTACGGGTAGCGGAAAAACTTTCACGATGGCTAATGTCATCAACCGCCTTAATCGCCCTGCTCTAATTTTAGCTCCCAATAAAACGCTGGCGGCCCAACTTTACTCCGAATTTAAGTCGCTCTTCCCTGAGAACGCCGTCGAATATTTCGTGAGCTATTACGATTATTATCAGCCGGAAGCTTACATGCCGGCTTCCGACACCTTTATCGAAAAAGACTCCTCGATTAACGATCAAATCGATCAAATGCGTCACTCAGCGACCCGCAGTCTGCTGTCTCGCAAAGATGTGTTAATCGTCGCCAGCGTGTCGTGTATTTACGGTTTGGGTTCTCCAGAAGTTTATCGCGAAATGCTTA
>Ga0163144_10000954_pt1 | contig 68532 bp, 62 predicted proteins | sample OliLak19BULKMAT1_FD_123175 | JGI IMG/M metagenome (GOLD analysis project Ga0163144, IMG submission 123175) | Freshwater microbial mat bacterial communities from Lake Vanda, McMurdo Dry Valleys, Antarctica - Oligotrophic Lake LV.19.BULKMAT1 | ecosystem: Environmental > Aquatic > Freshwater >...
ACAGCAAGTGGAACAAGTTCGTTTTATGGTAAATTTGATGGCAATTTCAAAACCATCTCGAATCTTTATGTCAACTCAGCGGGGTCCAACTACAAGGGTTTATTCGGATACACTTCGACGGGCGCGTTAGTTCAAAATGTTATATTAAGCAACGCCAATGTAACCGGTTACTATGGAATTGGTGCATTAGTAGGTGTAAATTATGGAACCATCACGAAGTCAGGTGTTGTTGGTGGGACAGTTGATGGTGGGCAACGAGTCGGTGGATTAGTTGGTTCAAATTACGGCACTATGACCTATGACTATTCGAATAACACCGTAGCATTTAATGCTGCCAGTGCAGTGACTTGCTGTGCGGGTGGATTAGCCGGCGAGGCCTATAGTGGCGGGACCATAAATAATTCCTATTCCAGGAGCAACATAGTCATCACTTACAACATTAATAACCAGGGTGGAGTCGGGGGGGTTTATGGCAACGATTACAGTAGTGGAGCCAAATCAAACTTGTATTCTACGGGGTCAATCACCATGGTCTCGGGCAGTTTCCCACTATCAGTTGGTGGCCTAGCAGGCTCTAACTATACGTCTACTGCCAACTCGTATTGGGATACTCAGACTTCTGGAAGAGCTACATCAGGCGGTGGAGCGGGGGTGGTGGGCAAAACAACTGCCCAAATGAAAACTCAGGCAACCTACAGTGGCTGGGATTTTAGTACTATTTGGGCCATTGATGGTTCCGGTACGATAAATAATGGCTACCCATATCTACAATGGTCGAGCACTAACGCCTCACCAAGCACGCCAACTTCATTGGGTGCAACCGCAATGGTTAATGGTAGTGCTAGCACTACCACCCAGCCAGCTTTTAGTTTTACGCTGGCCGATACGGACACTGGCGATACAGTTAAATATCAGATCCAGATTGATGACAGCAGTGACTTTTCAAGCCCAGTAGTGGATTACACTTCGGCACTGGCAGCACAGGGTAGTGCCAGCTTCACCGCTGGACAATCAGCCGGTAGTGGCAGCTATACCACTGGCAACTCAGGCCAAACGCTGTCGGATGGTGCCTACTATTGGCGTGTCAAAGCAATTGATAACAGTGCGGCCAGTTCCATCTATGCTACGGCTAATTCTGGCGGTGTTGCCTTCAGCGTGGATACTTCGGCTCCAACCACCCCCGGCACTCCAGTTACAACCAACCCCACAAGTTCGGCCACACCAACTTGGACATGGACGGCATCGACTGACTCTGGATCCGGATTAGCACCTACCCCATACACGCTACAGTGGTCACCAAGCGTAAGCTTTAGTAGCAGCGTGTCAGCTTCTACTAGCAATACTTCCTCATTCACACACAGCACGGTATTAACTGACGGTACGTGGTACTCTCGAGTTTTGACGACAGATGCAACTGGTAACAACTCGAGTTTTAGCACAGCGGGTAGTGTAATAGTAGATACTACCGCGCCCAGCGTACCTGGAACACCTGCTAGCAATAGTGTAAAAACAAACACTACACCAACCTGGAGCTGGTCGGTGTCAACAGATACTGGAGTCGGCCTCAATGCGACACCATACACAGTCGAGTGGTCTCAAAGTTCAAGCTTTTCTAGCGGCGTGTCATCTACTACCAGCACCAGCTCGACCTACACCAACCAAATCGCCTTATCCGATGGAACGTGGTATCTGAGAGTAAAAGTGACTGACTCCCTAAGTAATTTCTCGGCTTACTCTTCGGCAGGTTCTTTTGTAGTAGATACTGCTGTGCCTGGGAGTACGGCTAGTGCGTCGGGAACTACCGATAGTCAAGCCAGTGGCAGCTCTAAAAATACTTTTGCACGCGAATCAACATCCAGCAGCGATGGCAGTAGCCCAAGTACTTCTAGCAGCGTTGTTTTATTGAACGACTACGCAGACTTTATCAGCGGCAGTGGCCAGAGCATGCCACTTGCTCCAGCGCAATTAGTCCACTTTAAGGTAGAGGGCGAAGCCCACACCGCTACAGTTGCTACTGTAGGTGACGACTACGCCTCGCTAGTGTTGGCTTCCACCCCCCAAACTGTTCGTTTAGATGTAGGGCAAACAGGTCGCTATGACGTAAATGGCGACAGTGTTGCCGATATCGCAATAACCCTGCGCGGCATCAACAACGGCGTTGCTGACTTGGTATTTGCAGCCACCAAGCAGCCAGCTAAAATCACTACACAGGCTAGCACAATTGTTAAAAAATCTCGGCTTACTTGGCTGTGGTTTGTTGCATCATTTATTGTGATAACGCTCGCTGGCCTAGTGCTAAGTAGCCGCCGCAAACAAAATACCTAACCCTAAATTACTACCTGCTCATATTTTGACCATTCGGCCCAATGACCAATTGAACCATCAGTTATTCGCGTAATCTACTGTGGACGAACGCTACGATCTAGTTGTATATGACTAGACTCATGCTTCCTGTTGTGCTGTGGTATGAAATGCTTGGGTAGGATGGATTCGAGTGCTGTTATATAGAGTGAATGGACGCCCTAATATGCGGACTTCTGGGTAATGCCCAGATACTTGGCTAATTGGATCGACGAAATAGCTTTCTTGAGTGAGGTATTGACGTAGATAGCATAATACCACTTGGTTAATGAGATGTGGCTACCACTGAAGATCGTACCGATCTTTACAGTAAACTGTTTGCGACAGTCTTGGCACTTGAACAACCTACCGTCTTTGTACTTGTAGGTCTCATATGAGCCACAGTGCGGGCAGTAACGGTCATTCTTCCAGCGTTGCTCTTCAAGGAATGTTAAACAAACTTCTTCACTGTTAAATTCTTGTTGGAAGTCTAACAAGCTCATACTTAGAGTGTAGTTTTGTCTGATGGGTTCGTAAAGTATATAAGTGTGCAAATAAACTATTGCTTTTTTTGTCATAACATTGTATCGTATATCATAATATGGATATCAACCAGTTGCTTGATTTTGAATCGCAACAAACTGTGAATGGTTGTCCGGAACTCTGGGGGATAAAACCTTTAATCACAGATTTTTTTTCAGGGACATCTAGCCAAAGGGGACAAGCGGCAATAGGCCTTGCCGAACACGAGAGTCCTGTCGCTAAGTATTTTGGGGGCGCCGCATTAATAGAGTATGCCGTGAAGTCAAGAAGAATAACCGGTAATTTAGCTCATCAATATTTAGATTACGGCTCGCACTTTCTAAACACGGCATACGATCAACTTTTAGAAGACGATAGGTTTCCTGACATTCTAATACGAACAGCACTAGAACTGGGCGATGTTGCTATAAGAAGGGCTCTGCATGTTGAAAACAGGAAACCTGCAGTAGAAGAGCTTAATCTACAACATGCTAATAATGTTTCATTCTTAATGTATGCCGCCGATCTAATAGAAACGTTAGACCCCAGATCTCATGATTATGGTGATCTGGTTGGAACGGGGGCCGAATTAGCCGTTTCAACCCTATTAACTCGATTCATAACGCGTAAAATCCCTGACGGTGAATATGTTTTGGTGGGCTCATTGCTGAGCGAGGATTATAACCCGAAGCAAGCTGAATTCAAGACAAAAGAAAAACATAACTGGGATGTTTCTATATTTACAGGCGAAAAAAAATTTAACCCGTTTAGGCCTACTTACAAATTGCAGGTAAAAAATTATTTCAACAATACGCCTTACGCAAAGGGAATTCCCGTAATAATATTGGAGGAAATTCTAACAGGTCTGCGAACCGGGAAGATTGCATTCGTACAAATTACCCAGCTAGTTCGAGGAGAGCTTGAGGGCAATCCTGACTGTTCGATATTGCTGGATGTGATAACTGATACCTTACTGGACAAGATGGACGAAGAGTAATTTGATTTTCCTTGAATGGTGGCGCTGGTCGGAGTCGAACCGACACGGGTTGCCCCATACGATTTTGAGTCGTACGTGTATACCAATTCCACCACAGCGCCACTACCGAGGGCATTATACCAATAGTTCAGCAGAAGAAGGAATTCTGTAGAAGGTCAGTTTAACCGCAACCACTAACTTCTTGAGGTATACTGATAGTGGTTTATGGCAACACAGACTTACTTTGACGACCCCAATAATAATAATGCGAGCAGACAACTGCCAACTGGTGATGACGTCGACGAGCTTAAGCGTCAGACTGGTGATTTATCAAGCCGTCTCGACGTGCTTTTGGCCGAAGCCGATGCCCGCGCCGAGGGTGACAAACCCGGCCGAACCGGCGAGCCAAACTCAGCAGCCGACCTAGTACGTGCTAAAGTCGCCTCGCTCTATGCCAAAGAGCCTAGCGCACGCGAGGAAGTTCTGGAAGCCAAACAGGCCGGAGGCCGCCGCAGCCAACACCAGCAGTTCATTTATGATTTATCCAGCTCGGGTAAATCTTTAGCCGAGATCCAAACTGCTTGGCATCAGTACTATGTTGGCCTGTCCGACAGCGGAAAGCATAGGGTTTGGCAAGAATTTTACGAAATGAATGAGCACCAGTCTCAGTTTGCACGCGCTACTATGCTCAAACCACCCGAAAGGGGTGTGCCAGGGGAGTCGCGTAGCCACAAACCGGAACGAACCAACAAGCGTAAGTCCGAAACCAGATCAATGGCCGACATAAAACGCCAGCTGGTGGCAAAGGCCAATGCTGGTGGCAAACTTAGGCCAAAACACCACCTAAAATCACTGTTATTCGGTGTAGGCATGGGCGCGCTAACGCTGTTTATTATTTTGTTTGGGTTTTTTAACGAACGATTTATTGCTCCCTTTATTAGCCCTAGCCGAAACGTTAGCGCCACGCCGATCATCTCCACAGGTGACGGCACAGTTGGTCCAGAATCTAAGATACTTATACCCAAGATCAACCTAGAAATACCGGTGGTTTACGACCTAGGCACCAACGAGGAGAAAGCTGTTCAACACGCTCTTGAGGGCGGAGTTGTACATTACGATGGCACGCCCAACCCGGGGCAGAGTGGCAACGTGGTGGTTGTCGGACACTCCAGCAACAACATCCTAAACAGCGGCCGCTATAAGTTTGCTTTTGTGCTGCTTAAACGCATGGAGGCTGGCGACACATTGTTTTTGCAAAAAGGCGGCCAGCGCTATACCTACCAAGTCATCGAAAACAGAGTTGTGCCGCCTAATGATACTTCGGTACTTGGACCAACGAGCAAGCCAAATACAGTGACTCTAATAACTTGCGACCCGCCTGGCACATCGATTAACCGCCGTGTGGTGATCGCCGAGCAGATTAGCCCCGACCCAGCCAAAAACGAAACCGTTGCTCTAAACACTGGCCTGACCAGCACCGCCATACTACCTAGTAACGCCCCAAGCCTGTGGCAACGCATTCTTGACTGGTTCTAGACCTAAGTAGATCGGGGATCGGGGAAACTTCCTCAGTCCTCAGTCCCCACAGCTCAGAACTCATAGCTTATGGGCTTTTAGGCTAGTAAGCGTGATCTGGAACAGTGCGTTATCGGCACTAGCCGCAAGCGAAAACAAATTATCGTACGGACGATCATAGTAAACCCCAAAATCGCTTTCGGCCGACACCAGCTTTTCGACATTGCTGCCGTCAAAGTCAACCGAATAAGCAGCACCCCCTCCGGTGTAGTTAAGCCTGGCTTCATCCATCCATCGAAGCTCGACAGAAGCATCAAACGCACCGTTAACTGAAAAGTTATAGGAGCGGTCAGCCTCAAATTCGTGGCTTGCAAATTGTCCGCCCCCATAAACCACCACCACGCTCGAATCGACTGAAAAACTAACATGCTCTGGTTTGTCGACTCTCAAAATTGTACTGGCTAGCGGCACTTTCCGGCCCGGATTGTTATCAAGGTAGCCAACCGGGTCGCCATATATGGCCACCTTAGCGTCGGCCTGCGAACCTGCTGCTAATGCCAGCGCGCCATTGGCTTTAGAGATTGCCAGCAAGTAACGATCCGACACTGGCACTTCGCGGATAAGATACTGCTTGCCATCCTGGAATAACCAGATTGCGACTTTGTCGGCTAACGCTTCGATTGGCGTCACATACAAAAACTTATCGGCTTCAAAGCCTGTAACAGCCAAAACATTACTTAGTAGTGGATCATCAACCACCGTTCGGCCAATATCAGCCAGGCTAACCGTCTTGGCAACCGTATCAAAGACCATAAACCGTTCGTTGGAGCCGTCGCTCAAACTCAAAACCGCTGGCTGGCTCAAACTAAAATGTTTGGTCAGATTCTGTGACAGCTCGGGTTGCTCACGATCGAACAAGATATATTCAACTCTGCCGGCTACAGAGTGTTTCAACAGAACGTGACGATCATTTTTGGCCCACTCAACTACCTCAATGACGCCGACTACCGCCGGATCAACCAGAAGTTCGGCCGGCAATGTAGCCTCAGCTGGAATGGCGGTAGGTTCATCACTGTCTATCACCAAAAAGGTAAGTGGCCTGGCGGCAAAACGCATCAAAATAAACTCTAGATTCATAGACTGGCTGATAAGATCGGGCTTTTGGGTGAATGTCTGAATAACATCAGTTTTTAGATTAACGGGTAACAGGCGAGGGTAGTCTAGGCGCCTAACTTTGCCGCCCTCCAGCTCAACCGTGCGGCTCCAGGGTCGGTAACCATCACGCGACAGCTGAATAGAATAGTTGCCCGATGGTACCACCAGCCGTGCATCAGTTAAGGGGCGCTGCAGTTTACTGTTTAGAGATACCCACGCCGCTTCGGGTTTGGCATTTATGTAGAACTGTCCGTTTTGCAAAAGCCCGCCGTTCTTACGGTCAAAGTCAAAACCGCTGCCAATGTACAGCAAGATTAGCGTCGATAGCCCAATCGCAACCGCCATTAAACCATAGCCAATCATCAGTCGGATGCGGTGAGCGCGTTTTTTGACGGGGTCTAAATAGTCCATAGGCCTAACATCCATTTTAACACCAAGATGCTCTGAGGAAGCTTTTAGCACAATATTAGCAATTATTTATTGACCAATGGTTACCGGCAATTAGCCACTGGCGATTGGCGAAACATTATCCATTAGCAATTAGCTATTAGCTATTCAATTACATGGTTACATAGATAACTGCTAATGTTTGGCTAATGGTTAATGACCAATGGTTAGCGGACGGGCTGTAACCTGTCAGCTCCTTGCTCAAGACTCCGAAAAAGTGTACGATTAAACTGAACAAAACGACAAAAGTAAGGGTAAAAACTGTGGGTAAAACCCAAAATACAATTGAGATTAACGGCAAACATTACGACGCAGCCACGGGCGTTTTGCTAAACACATCACCAAAACCTGCTGGCATTTTAAAAAAGGGAGCTGTCATGGACGGTTTTGTGCGCCACAGAACCAACGGTGAACACGCCGTTAAACCAACTAAGCGCCCAGTTCAAAAAGCAAATACGCTGATGCGTCAAGCTGTCAAAAAACCCACCGCGTTAGCTCCCTCGCATTCAAGTAACGGGGTAACAGATACCGACAATACAGACAAACAAAGACAAAAGCGAGCCCACGAGATCTTTAAAAGCCCGCTTATTAAACGTTTTTCATTAGGCGAGGTAGTTAGCATGGTGAAGAATGCCAGCCCTCACCATGTAGCCGATCGGACAAGCCGACCTGAGAACAAGCCCAACACACCGACTGCCGCCACCCACAACACTCAGCGCACCCACCAAGCCGCAAACCCAAAACCCGCCCGAACTTCCGGTAGCGACCTGGTCGAAAAGGCATTAGTAAAAGCCCAGAGCCACTCACAAAGCCCGCACCACTTCAAAAAACGCAGTCGTTTAGCCCGACGGCTCGGCCTTAGCCGCAAAAAATCAACCCTCGTCAGCGCCGTACTAGCAGCACTGCTACTTGGAACATTTTTTGCCTATCAGAACGTCCCCAACTTTGCTATGCGCATAGCCGCTGCCCGGGCTGGCTTTGATGCCAATATGCCCGGTTACCAACCCTCAGGTTTCTCTTTTAAAAGTCCCATCAAATACAGCCCAGGCGAAGTGATTGTGAACTTTGACTCTAACACCTCTGACGGCCGAGCTTTTACGCTTACCGAGCGCAAAACCGAATGGAACTCTGACGACCTGCGCGCAAATTTTGTTCAAGAAAAGGATAGCTCACACCAGACTCACCTCGAAGCAAACCAAGTGGTGTATATTTACGGCGACGGCGACGCTACCTGGGTCAACGACGGAGTCTGGTACCAGCTCGAAAGCAGTGCCAGCTTAACAAGCGACCAAATAGTCCGTATAGCCCAAAGCTTGTAAAGTCATTGGCGTCTAACAATTAGCGATTATTAGCTCACAGCTCATGTTTGGCAAATCGTCAATCAAAGCCGCCCACGAGGCGTCTCTTGACGCGCTCATGGCCCATTACGCTCATCATTGTCCATAAGTCAGGTGTTTGATTTTTGCCAGTTAGTTTTACCCGCAGAATCCGTGCAAAGTCGGCAAGGTTGCCTTTGAAATTTTCGGGGTTAGCTTTGAAGGCTTTATTGTCCGTGGCAAAGTTGCAGGCCTCGGCGGCTGCTTTTAGCTTGTCAAACCAGGCGGCTTGGTCGTCGCTGGCACTGTAAGTTTTTAAGAACTCCTTGGTAGCATGCTTTTGAACATCGGCTGGGATGTCTATAAGCAAATCGGCTATCTGATTCTTAAAATCAGCCTCAAAAAGTTCGTCAAAAAAATAACCGTAAACGCCCGCTGCGGCGCCCCAGCGGCTCAAATCTTTGCGCGGTTTACCACCGCCGCGCTCTATGCTCAAAACTTTTGAGGCGTAGCCAGGATCGGCTTGGAGTGCCGCCTTGAACGCGCCACTGGCCACACCTAGAACAGATCGTTCAAAGTCGGCTTGAGGCAGGCTGGCAATGTAGTCTTTGCAGTAATCTTCAAGCTTGGCAGTATCTAAAAGCGGCGCTCGGCTGGCTGCCAATTTCTCAAGACTAAGCGGGAAACTTTCGAGCGGCTCACCGGCATGCTCGCGATACCAATCCTCAAAATTAGAGTTAGCTAAGCCCAGCAAATAGGCTTTTATGGCTGGTATGGGGTATCCGGCTTTCAGCCAAAACCGTACGTCAGCTTCAGGGTCTTTTCGCTTGCTGAGCTTGCGTTTGCCGCCACCGTTTTTATCAATGATCGAGATCGGCGCCGTATGCGCATAGCGGAACGGGCCAACACTAAGAGCTGCTGCCAACTCCAAATGCAAAGCTGTGCTAGGCAGCCACTCGTCACCGCGCAGAATAATTGTTGGCTTCATTAAGTGATCGTCAACAACGTGCGCCAAATGATAGGTCGGCAGGCGGCTGCCATCGCTCTTAATCAATGGCACATCCAGGTCGTTTTCGGGTAGCTCCATTTTGCCCTTTAGAACATCGGAAAAACCAACCCGTTTATCGTGACTACCGTTACTCTTAAGCCGCAGTACAAATGGCTTTTTAGCGTCCAAAGCGGACGTAATTTCATCGTCCGACTTATTACGCCATAGCGCCCATTGCCCGTAGTAGCCGGGGCGCAGTTTTTTTGTCTGCTGATCTTTAACTGAGTTGGCCAGCTCCTCGGGCGATGCAAAGCAAGGGTAGGCACGGTCTTTATCGAGTAACTCTAGGGCATAGCATAGGTACAAACCCTGCCTTGCACTTTGCAAATAGGGGCCGTAATTACCAAATTCTTGGCCAGATTTCTGCAAGCCTTCATCTGGCGACAGTTCGAACTCGGCCAACTGGTCGGCAATCAGTTTTGTGGCGCCAACAACTTCGCGGTTTTTATCGGTGTCTTCTATGCGTAAAATGTAAACGCCCTCACTTTGATGAGCCAAAAACTGGCACAGTAGGGCCGTATAAACACTGCCGATGTGCACAAAACCGGTAGGGCTTGGACAGAACCGCGTTACCTCAGCGCCCGAAGCCAGGCTGCGCGCTGGATACTCTGCTTCAATCTCGACTCTGCTTCCAGTAGCAATACCGTCAGTTAGCAGTTCGGCGATGCGTTGTTTAAGCCGTAAGTTCATTCTGCGTGGTATTGTAACACCTCTGTTCTTTTGGAGTAAGATTGAGTACAATAGGCACTAGCATTATGGACGATATTTCGCCCCCAAATAAAAAGCTCCCGATAAAGCCCAAACCCACTTTGGTCGAAGGTGACATTGAGCCTACTTTTAAAGAACCCGAGCAGATCGCCCACGAAGAAACCGTTTTGGCAAAGAGCGACGAGCCGGTCAAAATAACCTCCAAGAAAAAGCGTTTTTGGCCCAACTTCAAAAACTGGTCGAAAAAGAAGAAGTTACTAGTCATTGCCCTGCTGATACTGATTTTAGGTGGAGGTAGCGTTGCGGCCTACTGGTTCATTGTTAGGCCACAGCCCGCCGTTGTTGAGACAGTCGTAGAGCAGGCCGAACCAGCACCCGAACCGCCCAAAACCGAAGCCTCGAGGCTTTCGGGCGTACAAATATCGCCCGAGCTAAACCAGCGCAGTATTACCGGCATTATGATCGAGAACAGCCTCGACGCCCGCCCCCAGTCGGGCCTGCTTGATGCTGGTGTGGTTTTTGAAGCTATCGCCGAAGGCGGCATCACACGCTTTTTGGCACTGTTTCAAGAAGGCCAGCCCGGCTATATTGGTCCGGTGCGCAGTGCCCGGCCTTATTACATTGACTGGGTAAGTGGCTTTAATGCAGCTTATGTTCATGCCGGCGGTAGCCCTGAAGCCTTGTCGCTAATAAAATCGCTGGGCATTAAAGATATCGAACACGGTGTTAACGGTAGCGCCTTTGAGCGTGTTAACAGCCGCTTTGCACCACACAACTTATACACCAGAACCGCCAACTTAGACCAGGTCAAGCAAAACCGCGGCTACAACTCCAGTACGTTTACATCGCTTGTGCGTAAGGCAGAGGCGCCTGGTTTGACACCAACCGCAAGCTCTATCGACCTAAATGTGTCTAGTATCAACTTCAAGGTCCACTACGACTACAATGCTACAACTAATAGCTATTTACGGGTTTTAGCCGGCAAAGCCCATACCGACGAGAAGAGTGGCCAGCAGCTTAATCCTAAAGTCGTAGTGGCGCTAGTGGTAGCGTATAAGATCCACGCCGACCGTGTTCATAGCCAATATACCACCATAGGTAGCGGCAAGGCCTTAATTTTTCAGGACGGTATTGTCTATGACACTACTTGGCATAAAGACTCGCGCGCTGGCCAGATAACTTTTACTGATGCTGCTGGCGCTCCGGTTGGCCTAAACCCCGGACAAACCTGGTTTACGGTCATTGCTACAGCCGATAAAGCAACTTATAGCCCGCCAGTGCCAGCCGTTACCCCATAAATACCATGGACTACTCAAGCAAGTACATCGACCAGCTAAGCCTTAGACTTTTTGGAAGCTACATAATAGTAACTTTATCAGCGTCTTTAACTGGGGTCGTACTCTATAGTTTACTCGGTTTTAACAGCCTTATTGCTGTTTGCGGCGGCGTAGTGGCCGCTTTGCTGGCCAGCCTGATTGCGACAATTTTAATGGCTAGGCTGATCAACCAGCCTCTGCTTTTCTTGGCAAGCGTACTAGCCTATAAACTGAACCCGGGTGTTGGCGACAGCGAGCCGGCCACAGACAAGCTAACAGTCGGGCGCGAACTTTTGACCTCATTAGCCCAGCAAATATACGATCTTGCAGCGATGGGCTCAATCAAGAGCGGTGATATGAATGTAAAAGCTCCGGCGACTCTCGACAGCGCGCACATTTTTGAAAGCATCGCTTTGCCAGTTATCGTGGTAGACAAAGACCAAAAAATTAAAATGCTCAATAAGGCGGCGAGTGCCTACTTTGCCTTAAGCGCCAGCCCCGTTGGCAAAGCTCTGGTAGACGTTGTTAACCTGTCGTTTCCTAGCGAGCAAACTTATGAGAGCTGGCTCAATTACTGCCGGCAAAACAAGGTCATCGACAGCCATAGCTGGAAACACGTTCGAGACACTCTAGCCGACGGTAAGACCACTAAACAGTTCGACCTGTGCGCCTCGTTCATGAAAGATTCACCAAGCGGCATCGAAGCCGTTTTGGCACTATTCGATCAAACCGAAAGCTACGGGCACACCGACCAAGAGGTCAACGTTTTGGCAATGGCAGTACACGAACTGCGTACACCGCTAACTGTTATGCGTGGTTACATAGAAGTATTCGAAGATGAGCTTGGCCCAAGCTTGAGCCCCGAGCTAAAAAACTTTATGCACAACATGAACGCCAGCGCCCAGCAGTTAACGGCCTTTGTTAGCAACATCCTAAATGTGGCCCGAGTTGAAGCTGATCAACTGGTATTGAATTTGCGCGAAGGGCAGTGGGAACCAATGCTGCGTAGCGCCATCAAAGACCTGGAGCTGCGAGCCAAAGTCCACGACAAGCAGATTACTCTTCAGATTGCCCAAGGCTTGCCAAACGTCGCTGTCGATCGAGTTAGTGTTTATGAAGTTATAAATAACCTGGTAGAGAATGCCATTAAATACGGCGGGGCCAGCAAAGAGATTCGGGTGGAATCTAAGCTAAACGCCGAAGGTTTGATCGAGACAGCCGTGATAGATCAGGGTGTGGGCATACCAACAGCCGTCTTGCCTCACTTGTTTGAAAAGTACTATCGCAGTCACATTACCCAGGGCGGGGTAGGTGGTACTGGGCTAGGCTTGTACCTTAGTAAAGCCATTATGAACGCCCACGGCGGCACTCTGAGTGCCGAGAGCCATGAGGGTGCCGGTAGTGTCTTCAGATTTGGTCTGCAGCAATATTCTCAGCTTAAAGACGAGGCCAAAACACCCGGCCAAGATGGTATCATGAGAGGAGCCCACGGTTGGATCAAAAACCACAACCTTTACCGGCAATAATATGAATCAAAAAAGCGTTTTATTGATCGAAGATGAGCACTTTATAAGTGAGCTCTACGCCCGTGCACTGCAAAATGCCGGATACAGTGTAGTCACAGCCGTTGATGGCAAGAGCGGCGTGCAGCAGATTCTTAGCAACCAGTTTGATATTATCCTGCTCGACATTATGCTGCCGTTTGTTAACGGCATCGATGCACTGCGTGAAATCCGTGAAAAGACCGCCAATAATCCACTTAAAGGTAAAATTATTATCACCACCAACCTCGACCAAGAAGAGCCGACTCGCCAAAAAATCGAGAGCATGGCCGATGGATATCTTATCAAAGCCGAGATCACCCCTAGGCAGCTGGTCGAATACTTAGCCCAGCTAACCTAACGATCTTTGAGCCACGGGTGCGGACTCTTTACTATTTTTCGGTGCAGGAAAGATCCCACAGCAAGCGCCCCTACCAGACCCAAGCACACCAACGGGTTGCTAATGAGTGGATCCACCAGAGTATCGGCCGGTGAGGTGGCTTGATAGTCGGCTGTTTCGTTTGTTGGCGTAGGGGGTTCGGGCGTACCGGTGATTTCGTGGGTCCCAATTATTTCGTATTCCATAGTTTAGTAGGTTAGATTATGCCATCTGAGCGTCGCTTGGTCAAGGTCTATCCGTCGAATAGATCGCAAAAAGGCGATTTGTTCTATTGGTGATCTCAAGGGGAATCGAACCCCTATTGCCAGGATGAGAACCTGGCGTCCTAACCGTTAGACGATGAGACCATCTATGAAATCAGGGGCAATTATATCATCTGGAGTCTTTGTGACGCCACAAAGCCATGGCGGCATAAGTCCGGTAGGGTGCCCACTTGGCAACGACAGGCTCCATATCGGCACGGGTAACGCCGGCTTTGCCGTAAGCTTTTTCAAAACCGCGGAGCAGGCCTAGATCCAAAAACGAGAACACATCGGGACGCCCAAGCGTAAACATCAAAAACATCTCGGCCGTCCACGGACCAACGCCTTTGAGCTTAACAAGTTCGGCAGCAACCTGGTCGTCGGGTAGCTTATGCAGGCTGCCGAGGTCAATCTCGCCATTTGTAACAGCGGCAGCGATTGATTGCAAGTAACCGGCCTTTTGGTATGACAAACCAACTGCGCGCATCTTCTCGACGTCAAGTGCCAGAACTTTTTTTGGCGTTACCTTGCTATCAACCAACAGCTTAAATCTACCCCAAATTGTGTCAGCCGCTTTAACTGACAGCTGTTGAGATACGATTGATTCAGCCAACTCGGCGAACAGACCATTGGCCTCAGTCGGCTTGCGCAGAACGATAGGCATAGGCCCAGAAAAAGCGGTGACAACAACTGGCAACAAGACCGGATCAACCTTTTCAAAATGAGCAATGACTTTCTGCATCTTTAAGTTTATGTTAGCAGACAACTGAGGAGAACAGAGAGCCAATAACCCTTAATGATTGCAACAATGGTGATAAAGGTGTATAAATTATAAAACTTTATGAATCCGGCCTTATTTACTTTTGAAGTCGATAAATTATATCCGAGCTTGCGGGCTGATCCATTCGAAACCCTGCAAGCTCTCGAACTCGCCGACAGAAACCAGTGGTTCCTCGAGCGGACGGGTCAAATATCTGAGCGCTTTGCGCCTAAATGCAATCTGCGATTTGACGAGATTGGAACAATTAAAAAACATATTTTTTGCTTAGGAGCAATGGCTGCCATTGAGGCCTATAACGACGCACCACTCGATAATGAAATACGCAGTCCCATAAAGAAGGTCATTGCAGCACAAATGCTTTTGATGACTTTATCCGCACTAACGCCAGATGACGTATTTAGGGGCCTAAGAGATCGTGCAGCGATGGGATTTGCAGCTCATCCCGAACTAACAGACAGTGCAGAACTTATAGTGGCGCACTTTGAGAAACAGCATGGCGACAGAGGCCTGGCTGAGGCTAGTCTTGTTGGGCTGGGTTTCGCAGCACAGTTGGTTGGCGGTGCCTATCTATCAGTTATACACCGCCCCTTGACCGTTGATGACGGAGTCAGGCAAACAGACTATATTGACCAAGCTTGGGCAGAGATAGCCGGTGAATGGTCTGTTAAGTGGGGTAACCCCCCGAACCAAGCCTAAGAAACAGTTATCCACATTTTATCCACAGGTCACACAAAAATCACTAGTTTTTGTTGACAGGAGCGTAGGGCAGAGCGTAAAGTCAATATTAACCATCGTGAGGTGGCTAGCAACCAAACTACGCAAGTAGTGGAAGAAGCGACAAAAAGGAGCCCCTCAAAAGGCTCCTTTTTGCTTTTAACAGCGTAGATGCAGACATTCTTTTGGAAAGGACCCAGTAATCTCACCACTTTTGGAGGCAAAAGTGGAGTAAAACCGCTAGACAGGCTTCGGCAACCATGTACACGTATTTAGAGGGCAACCTCTACATCTAGCTCAGTCAGAAGCCAAGACCCAAAGACGCTGATATCTGATATCTGAATTCCGAAATCTGAACCGTAAACAGTAAACTGTGTACTGTAAACTCTAAGTTATTCTAGAGATCGGAGTCGGGAACGGTGTGGCTAGGGAGCTTCTTTTATCGGTGACGGCTCGGAGATAGTAACATCGCCGTAGCTTATGGCCATGTCGGTTGAACCGTCGGCGGTCGTAAATATCTGGCGTCGCACCTTGTAGTCTTTGTTGTCGAACAAGATGAACGACTGGGTATCAGGAACGGTCGTATCAACAATCTCATATCTGATACAGGTTAGATCACCGCAGGCCTCGGTGCCAATCCTTTTATAGCTGGTAGTCGAGGTGGCGGCCGCACCATTATCATCGTTAAAGCTAAAGCTAATGTTCTGGCTCGGATTTTCAACTTTATAGGTGCTATCGTTCTCGTACTTGATCCAGGCACCATCGGTTGCATCATAAACATAGGTTGTGGTGCCTACTGTAATCGTACTGCTCTTTAGCCCACCAAAGTCAGTTTCACTACTCACGTTACCGTTACCGTCGCTCTTGAAAGTGGACACAAAGCTGCCCTGGTCACTGGTTGAAGTCATAACCATGGTGTAAGCGCCTAGGCCGTTGTAGCTACCGGCAAATTTACAAAAGTCGTCATCACCAACCTCGGCCTTACAGGCAGCAGAGGCAGCTTCTTTGGCCACTTTTTGTTCGGCCGTTAGGGCTGGACCGTCATCTTTACGATTGTCGTAAACATACCAGCCAGCTCCGGCCAAAGCAGCAACCAGCACAACTACTCCAACAACTGCCATAGTCGCAAAACCACGCTTGTTTTTGATTCGATTCATAGTGATTAACTCCTCTTTACTTATTTAATCCGATTATGCTCTGGCCACTTGCTCTTGTCAATTTATGGGTTGTCACCGATAATTAGGCTGGCAGTTAACAAGAACAGTAACAAGGGTGGGTTTAACTTTTTGAGTTTTTTAAAAAAACCAAGACAGCCAAACGAGGCACCAGACAACAGTCTGAGAAACGAAAAGCTCAAGTCGAGCATTATTATTAGCGCCATGGCCGAGGGTGTTGTGTTGGTTGACGCCCAACGTGTCATCCAACTTTTTAACCCGGCCGCCGAGCGCATTACTGGATGGCCGGCAAGCGAAGCTGTCGGGATCGACTATCGTTCGGTGATGAAGCTACTTGATAGCAGAGGCCAAAGCTACCCTGAAGCTGCTCACCCGATGGCCAAGGTTTTTACAACCGGACTTGCTGCCAAAGACACAACCGCTACTTTAAATACTAAAAACAACCAACAAATATCGGTAGATATCAGCGTTTCACCTTTAGTAGACGACGATAGTGTTAGCGGAGCAGTAACAATTTTTAGAGATGTTAGTGCCCAGCGGCTCGAAGAGCAGAAGCGGGCCGACTTTATAAGCACCGCCAGCCATGAGATGCGCACGCCAGTTGCGGCTATCGAGGGCTACCTGGCACTTGCCCTAAACGAACACGTTTCTCAGATAGACGCCAAAGCTCGCGGCTTTTTAGAAAAGGCCCACTCATCGACCAAGCACCTAGGCGAGTTGTTCCAGGATCTACTAACCAGCGCCAAAGCCGAAGACGGCCGTTTAAGTGACCATCCAACCGTAATAGAAGTAGCAAGTTTTATGAAAAGCCTAGCCGAAGATCTTAGGTTCGTTGCCGTTAAAAAGGGCCTGGCCACCGAATTCGTACTTGGCATCAGTGGTGACCCCAATATCATTAATGCCCGTGGTGGTTCGGTTAACAAAATAGTCACGCCGCTCTACTACGTCTATGCAGATCCCGAACGTCTGCGCGAGATCATAACTAACATTTTTGACAACGCTGTTAAGTACACTACTAGCGGCAAGATAACTCTAGGGTTAAGCGCTGACGATAACGTTGTTCAGATCCACGTGGCCGATACCGGTCCGGGCATCCCACCCGAAGATATCCCGCACCTTTTCCAAAAGTTCTACAGAGTTGATAATTCGACAACTCGCACCATCGGCGGCACCGGTTTGGGTTTGTTTATTTGCCGCAAAATCGCCGAACTGTACCACGGCAAAATTTGGGTTACCAGCACCCCAGGAAAGGGCAGTACCTTTTATGTTAATTTGCCCCGCATGAGTAGTGATAGGGCAATGCAGGCTCAAAAAGCCGTAGCGCCGAAACCCCCTACATTACCAAAGCCATAGCACAAGCGGGATATGATGATACAATAAACTTAAGAGTAAGCATAAGAAGAGAGACTCAAGAGATGACAAAAATCATGTTGGTCGAGGACGACAACAACCTACGCGAGATCTATGAAGCGCGCCTGAGCGCCGAAGGTTACGAGATCGTATCGGCAGCCGATGGCGAAGAAGCCCTGGCAATTGCCGTCCGCGAAAAGCCTGATCTAATAATTTCGGACGTCATGATGCCCAAGATCAGCGGCTTTGACATGCTCGATATTCTGCGTAGCACCCCTGAGACTAAAAACGCCAAAGTTATTATGATGACCGCTCTCAGCCAGGCCGAAGACAAAGAACGGGCCGATAAGCTTGGCGCTGACCGGTACTTGGTAAAATCGCAGGTCACACTAGAAGACGTTGTTGGCGTAGCTAGAGAGGTTCTAGGCGAAAAAGCCATAGCGGTCGCTCCTGCTGACAGCCAAGACTCTGGGCCAGCTTCGTCGCCACCAGAGCCCCCAGCTAGCCCCCCAGTAGCCGCCCCGATTATACCAGCCACTCCAACCCCTATTCCTATTACAGTTAAAGATGATTCAAACACTGAGCCAACTACAACGGCATCGCCGCCGCTCGAGCCAGCTGTTACGCCGGACGCCTCAGCACTGCAGGCAGCCGCTACCAGCTCGGCAACAACATCTGACGATGAAGAAGCAGCTATAACTTCGCAGATTGCCTCTTTTGTGTCGGCCAAAGACGCCGCAGAGCCTGCCAATACACCCGATCCCACTGCAGCTGCGCCCGAGCCATCAACAGCCGACGCAAAACTACCAGCCAATAACGAACCAGCCATAGCCAACCCAGAACCCACAGACGATAGTCCTGTAGCCACGCAAACACCGGGCCAGACCATCACCCCCAGCGTCTAGCGATTTGCCATTTGCCATTAGCCAAACAATAGCGTTTGTCTATGTAACCATGTACTTAAATAGCTAATTATTAATAACGAATGGTTAGTGAGTTAGCAGTTAGCTCCACTATAATCAGGCCATGCGTATAAACAAATGGCTGGCCGAAAGAACAGCGCTGTCGCGGCGCAAGGCCGACGAAGCAGTTGCTGCTGGCCGCGTCAGTGTTGACGGCAAACCAGCAAAAACGGGCGACAGTATAAACCCGCAAAACATAGTAACCCTAGACGGCCGCATAATAGAGCACGGCGATCAAACTACAAAAGTTACGATTATGCTGAACAAGCCCATGGGTTACATCTGTAGCCGGGACGGGCAGGGTGGCGATACGATTTACAATTTATTACCCCATAAATATCACAACCTCGAATCTGTTGGTCGGCTCGACAAAGACAGCTCGGGTTTACTACTTTTGACGAGCGATGGTGACCTGCACCACCGGTTAACCCACCCCAGCTTCGAAAAGTCCAAGGTTTACCAGGTGCTCTTGGACAAGCCCTTAACCGACCAAGGCATCCAAAAGCTACAGGAGGGGGTCGAGTTAGAGGACGGGCTAAGCAAACTTACAGTCAAAAAGCTGCCCCATGAAAAACGGCGGCTAGACGGCCGGCTTTTTGAAGTAATTATGCATGAAGGCCGTAACCGCCAAATCCGCCGAAGTTTTACAGCTCTTGGCTACGATATTCTCAAACTTCACCGAACCGAGCAGGGCAGCTACAGATTACAAGATCTTCCTATCGGCAAATTTGCTGTTGTAAATTAATTCTGTTATAATAGAATTAGTTTATTAATCCAAAGAGGGCCGCTGGTACGTTTTATGGACTTTAAAAAGCCCGCCGAATTTATTTATATGCTGGAAAACGAGTACGGAGCCGGTTATTTAGGCCGGCTCGGCCTAGAATCTTACCTAAAGCTGGTAGGAAGGTACATCACCAAGATGACGCATCTGGGACACTCCGGAAGGCGTGTCGAAGACCCAATCGACGCGTTAGCCTCAGGGCGAATTAACTGTATCGGGAAAAGTGCGCTGTACATATATGCCTTAGGCACTAGGTCAAACTGTATACCGGCTCTACTCATTACGGGGGACCACGCCGATGCTACGGCTCTAATGCCGCGGTCGGGAAAGCTACTTGTTATCGAAGACCGCTATGTCTACCGAGAGTCAGGCGCGGCCTCTCTCCCAGACAGCCCTTCGCATAGTGTTTTGGCTCGTTGGCAAAGAGAAAAACGCACCAGCGGGCTTTACCGGGCCTACTCTTTCGACGGTGTTTCGGCCGACAGTGCCGAGGCGGTCACGGTTTGCCAAACATTTTTTGGGCAGCGTTTTAGCGAACAAATTGGCTTGCCAAGTGCTCCGACAGAAAGTGTAGCCTTAATCGTTGGAGAGGACGCTCTGTCCGCCGTGCAAGCAATTATTGGGTACTACTCTGCAGGCGTGGCAGAGCGGCCAGACTACATTCAAGAGTTCAGTCTTCTTTTACCAAGATTGCAACCGGTCGTAGATAGCTTTAGTGCTGTAAGATAGGTTTAATAGATAAAATGAATACTCAGAAAGTTCCGATCGTAGCAATTGTAGGCCGTGCCAATGTTGGTAAGTCGAGCCTATTTAACGCCATGCTCGGTAAGCGTGAAGTTATTGTAGCCGAAGAAGCCGGCACCACCCGCGACAGCATTTACGGCAAGGTGCATTTGGGTGACCAGAAAGATTTTTGGATCGTTGACACAGCTGGGCTAAAAACCGCCGAAGACGACTTTGAGTTTACGATTCAAGAACAGATTGCCCAGGCCGCCGACAGTGCCGACGTAATCTTTGTTGTTGTCGAAGCCGGCGACATCATTAGCGAAGAAGACCGCCGCGTTGCCAATATGGCCCTAAAAACCCGAAAACCAGTTTTGTTACTGGTCAACAAGGCCGACAAAGGCAGAAAGATTGACATTGCGCCTTACCAAAAACTTGGCATCAAAACAATTATTCCTACTAGTGCCATCCACAAGATCGGTTTTGAACAGATCGAGGAAGAGCTACTTAAGTTGCTACCTAGCGCCAGCATAGTTGAGGCAGACGACCGCATCCACGTAGCTATACTAGGCAGGCCTAATGTCGGCAAAAGCAGCCTTTATAACAGCCTGGCCAAAAAACAGCAGGCAATTGTAAGTGCCAGAGCCGGCACCACCCGTGACGTTAATCGAACGATTGTTAGGTTCAAGAAGCGCGAGATCGAACTCATGGACACCGCCGGAATTCGGCGTAGCGGCAAAATTGAACGCGGGGTAGAGAAGTTCAGCGTGCTGCGCGCCCTAGCGGCCATTGAGCAGGCTGATGTCTGCCTGCTACTTGTTGACGCCGGTGAGCACAGCGTGCAGCTTGATCAAAAGATTGCCGGACTCATTAAAGAGGCAGGCAAGGGGTTAATACTGGTAGTAAGCAAGTGGGATACTGTTGATAAAGACGCTTTTACCCGTGACAGCCTAGCACCACAGATTGTTCAAGATTTTGTATTTGTGCCGTGGGCGCCACTTATTTTTACGAGTAGCGAGACCGGCCAAAACGTCACCAAACTGTTTGACCTGGTGCTCGAAATTATGGAGCGCCGAGCTACACGAATTAAAACAACTGAACTCAACCGCTGGCTTCGCAAGGTGGTTGACAGGCACCCGCCAGCCGGCCTAAAGAACCGACAGCCAAAACTACGCTATATGGTGCAAGAAAACGACAATCCGGTTCCGGCCTTTAAGATTTTTGGCACACAAACCAAGTTTTTACACTGGAGCTATCGACGCCACATGGAACGCGAGCTCCGCGAAGCCTGGGATTTTAGCGGCACATCTGTGCAACTATGGTTTATCGAAAACGTTAAAGACAGAAAAATCGATGACACAGAGAACAATAGTGCCATTCAGAACAAAAATGCTCATCTGCGCAAAATCGGTAAAAAATAAATCAGTTTTTTTGGTTTTTTACACACCAGTTACTTTATAAACAATACTAAGGCTGAAACCTACATTTGCCTGCGTCGCGCCATATACGAATATTTGGTTGTCTTATCCCAGCGGCATGGGCTGCTTCGGTTACTTGTTCGCAGTTCCCAGATAAAATTTTTGGTAAATCTGAACTGCGCCGATCTTCTTGCAGAAATTGCTGCCAAGTTCCGTCTATAACCCTGGGTTCAAGCCCCGTTAAACTTATTGATACAAATCTATGAAGCAAAGGTATTTCTTGGCTTGACCTGATAGGAATTGGGGGAACCCACTCTCTCACTTCGACCGTGGCAGACCGGTCAAACAACCCAACTTCTGCTCTGACTAACCTAGTAGCCGCCGCTGACCATTGCCCACAAACTGGCGATTTAAACATGTTATCGAGCGCATAGCCGTCCCTGATTAAACCGTCTATTTTGGATAATTTCTCATAAACACCATCGAGCTGTTCTAGGGCACGATCCCACAGAAGTTCGGGCGTATACACTACAAGCTCTGGGGGAGAAACCGCTAGATCCATTGTGCTATTATAGCACTCTTTTGGATTTTACGCAAGCGAAAGATTGTAGCAGCTTTGTGGCTTCCCATTTATACTGTCCGTAATGGGATTATTCACTAAGCGAACCGAAACCGGGTTACACGCTCCACTGTACAGCTTAACTGCCGAAAAGACGGTGATAGTAGTGGGTTTGGGTAATCCTGGAAAAAAGTATGGCGGCACGCGCCACAACATTGGCTTTGAGTGCGTTGATGCTTTTGCTAAACACCACAGCTTCCCGGCATGGCAAGAGAAAAAGAGCCTAAAATGCTTGCTCAGCACCGCTACAATCGTTAATTGCCGCGTTGTGTTGATAAAACCCACAACGTTCATGAACAACAGCGGAGAAGCCTTGCAAGCGGTTCAACGCTTCTACAAACTAACCAATGAGCAAACAATAGTTGTCCATGACGAACTTGATGTAGATTTTGGCAGTATACGCAGCCGTCTTGGCGGCGGCGCGGCCGGCCACAACGGCGTTAAGTCATTGGCCGAACAGTGCGTCGAAGACTTCGGCCGCATTAGAGTCGGCGTTGGCCCCAAGACGCCAGTCAGCATCGATAGCGCCGACTTTGTGCTACAAAAGTTTAGCAAAAAGCAAAAAGCCAGCCTGACGGATCTAACTAACGAGGTCAGCGTTATTATTAGCGAATATCTGGCCGGCGGTCAATTACCCAACGATACCCGGAAGTTTATTTGATAGGGTGTGGGGCTTCGATTTGCGCTACACGAGTGAGGCCTTCGATCAATCCGCCAATGACCGCATCCTGGTGCCAAGCCTGATTTAAACCGGCTCTTTGACCGGGAACGTGGCCTCTTAAACTATTCATTCTTTCAGTATTTCTTGCTAAACACTCGGTGGCGTCAAACAGAAGTTGAAGCGCATCTTTATCGCTAAATTCAGCTGTTTCAACTCCAAGCAGAGTTTGTTCGTCCTCTGACAAGATAATTCTTAACTCCATGTTGGTCTACATTATACAAGAAATCAAAGAGCCTCCAAGCGGTGCCCACCTTCAAATCAAAGAGCCTCCAGAGGGGGTGGGCACCGCTGGAGGCTCATTTCAGGAGACGTATGCATTCGGAGGCGTTACCGCCCACCAGACACACCTCTCCGATGAATACACCCTTCAAGCCCACCCGGCTTGCTTAACTTGTCTCTCAACAAAGTCAAACAAACACTTGGAGACCCACCATAAATTGAGAGCCAAAGCGCAAATAAAACTGCGTGGTCTCATGGCGGTCCCGTCCCAACAAAGTTGGGCTGGGTTCTCGCTTAAAGGGGTTAGTCTGTCTTAGAGCGCATGTCTTCCTAGACGATGTCCGGGAAAGCGCCAAAGAGGACGTGGAGGGTATCAACGGCTCTAAAGCACGCTCTAAAACAATCTAACTTTTTCTAACAACTCTTTTAAAGGAGTGCTAGAATTAGGTGATAAAGGTACATATCGTTCATTACCTGAACGTACGGTTTGCAAGTTTAGCAAATATATTACAATATGTCAATACCAATTACTAAATTAGTCTTTCTAGCAAAATGAGTACGAGGAAGCTTGATCTCGAAGGCAGGCTAGCGCTAAAGCTCAAGCGGCTTCATAAGCCACCAAAAGCTTTATTCGCCACTGGCCAGGGCGATATTGAGGAACTACTCAGCCACAAGGTTGTTGCAGTGGTCGGCACACGCAGGCCAACGCCGTACGGACGAGCTGTGACCGCCCAGCTGGTCGAGGCGCTGGCTAGCCGCGGGGTCACGATTGTCAGCGGCCTAGCTCTAGGCGTTGACGGCTTGGCCCACCAACACTGCCTAGAGGCCGGCGGCAAAACCATTGCCGTGCTGCCAACCAGCCTTAAACACATTTACCCGCGCACTAATCAACAGCTAGCTACCAAGATTACCGAAACCGGACTGCTCGTAACCGAATACCAAAGTGACCAAAGCCCAATGCACCATCAGTTCATTGAGCGCAACCGAATTATCGCCGCCCTGGCCGACAGCATATTAATACCCGAAGCCGCCGAAAAATCTGGCAGTTTGCATACCGCTTGTTTTGCACTTGAGATGGGTATTAACGTCTACGTTGTGCCAGGCAATATCACCAGCCCGATGAGCGGGGGAACAAACCGACTGATCGCCAGTGGCGCCACCCCTGTATTATCTGCTGATTCGCTACTGCAACATTTGGGCCTCAAAAGCAGCAAAACCAGCTTTATTTACAGTGAGGATAGCGGGGAGATGGCGATCATCGAACTCCTCAAAACCGGCGTAAAGGGCGGGGACGAGCTCCAGGCCGAGAGTGCTTTACCACCAGCCGAGTACTCACGCGCCATGACCATGCTTGAGCTACGCGGCGACATCCGCCCACTAGGCGCCGACAAGTGGAGCCTCTGAAGCCATAGTCATTTGCCATTGGCTACCGGCAATTAGCCATTGGCGATTAGCGATTAGCGAAACATTATCCATTAGCAATTAGCTATTAGCTATTAGCTATTAGCTATTAGCTATTCAATTACATGGTTACATAGATAACTGCTAATCTTTGGCCAATGGTTAATGGTCAATGGATGACCTGCTTGTCTTAGCCGGCTTGGTCTGGTAGGGTAACGGTTGCGCGTAACGTATACTAAACCATAAGCAAAACCATAAGCATGAAAAACCTTGTAATCGTTGAAAGCCCTGCTAAAGCCAAGACTATTGAAAAATATCTTGGCAGTGATTTTGTTGTGGCCAGCAGCTTCGGGCACATTCGAGACCTACCCAAAAAAGGGCTAAACATCGACAAAGAGCACGGCTTTGCCCCAACTTACGAAGTAGCCACTGACAAGAAAAAGGTAGTAAGCGGCCTCAAGAAAATGGCCAAAGAAGCAGACAACGTTTGGCTGGCAAGCGACGAAGACCGCGAAGGTGAGGCCATTGCCTGGCATCTTTGCGAAGCTCTCGGCCTAGACGATAAAACGGCCAAGCGAATCGTGTTTCATGAGATCACCAAACAGGCCATCTTAGAAGCCGTAGCCAACCCTCGAACTGTTGACAAACACCTAGTTGACGCTCAACAGGCGCGTCGAGTGTTGGATCGATTGGTGGGTTATGAGCTTAGCCCAGTGCTTTGGAAGAAGGTCAGAAGCGGGCTCAGTGCCGGGCGCGTCCAGTCGGTAGCCGTTCGCTTGATAGTTGAGCGCGAGCACGAAATCAAAGACTTTGGGCCGACCAGCAGCTATAAGATATCAGCAAATTTTAAAACCTCTAAAAATACTGATCTAGGTGCTGAGCTCTCAGTTAAGCTTATTGGCGAGCCGCTGGCCAAAGCCAAGCTAGAGCAGTCAAAAACCGCCAAGTTCACAGTATTGGCGTCGAGCAAAAAACCCGGCACGCGCAGCCCCAGCGCTCCATTTATTACCAGCACCCTCCAACAGGAAGCCGCCCGCCGCTTAGGCTATAGCGTCCGCCAGACCATGACTTTGGCACAAAGGCTATACGAAAACGGCCACATTACCTACATGCGTACCGACAGCACCAACCTCTCGAGCCTTGCGCTTGAAGCTGCCAAAAACCATATCACAAAAAACTATGGGGCTAAGTACCACCAAACAAAAACTTATAAAACCAAGCAAGCCGGCGCTCAGGAAGCTCACGAAGCCATCAGGCCAACAGATGTAAATAAACTAGAAGCAGGCAATGATTCTTCTCAGGCTAGGCTGTACGAACTAATCTGGCAACGGTTTACGGCCAGCCAAATGACCTCCGCCAACATCGAGCGGACTGAGTATGAGATTAGTGATGGTAGTAAAGAGACCTTTGTTGCCAAAGGCGAGATCTTGCTATTCGATGGATTCCTAAAAGTCTACGGCGGCGGCAAAAGCGACGTGATTTTGCCTGACGTTAGCCAAGGAGAAAAGCTAGAGCTTAAGGACATGGCTGCAGCCGAACAGTTTAGCCGGCCACCTGCGCGCTATTCTGAAGCCTCACTAGTGCGGGCTCTCGAAGAGATGGGCATCGGCCGCCCCAGCACCTACGCACCGACCATATCGACAATCCAGGACCGTGGCTACATTGAAAAACAAGATCTCGAAGGCGAACTACGCACAACCAAGCAGTTGCACATGACTTTGCCGGCAGGCGAGATAACAACCGAAGAGGTCGAGGAACGTTTTGGCACAGATAAATCAAAGCTTATACCAACGGCTTTAGCCGAAATGTCGACCACCTTTTTGGTTAAATACTTTGCGCCAATTGTTGACTATGACTTTACCGCCACCGTTGAGCGAGAGTTTGACGAGATTGCCGATGGGAAAAAGCAGTGGAACAAGATGATAGCCGAGTTTTACAATAATCAGTTTTCGCCTCTGGTTGAGGCCTCTGCCGGTGTTTCGCGGTCTGAGTCAGCACAAATGCGCAAGTTAGGCGATGACCCAAAGACTCATGAACCGGTTTACGCCCGTTTTGGCCGTTACGGACCGATGTTACAGCGCGGAGACATCGACGATGCCGACAAGGAGAAAAAGCCAACTTTTGCGCCGCTTCCAGATGGCACAACACTTGATTCGGTTGACCTCGGCGCAGCCCTGAAGATGTTTGAACTGCCCCGAACTGTCGGTAAAACAGAGGGTGGCGAAGCAATAACCGCCAATGTCGGCCGCTTCGGCCCTTACGTTCAGGTGGGCAAAATCTTTGTTTCGATCAAAGAACACGACCCATTTACTATAGATGAAGCTACAGCCAGGCGATTAATCATTGAAAAGGCCGAAAAGATCGCCCAGAGCTTAGTGGCCGACTTTGGCAAGATACAGGTAAAAATTGGCCGTTACGGGCCCTACATCACCGACGGTAAAAAGAACGCACCCGTTCCCAAAGAGCAGGACCCCGCCAAACTCACCGAAAAAGAGGCAAAACTGCTACTGGCAGCTGCACCTACTAAAAAACGTCGCTTTGTTCGCCGTAGCAAAAAATAAAATCACGCGCTAGCCAAACAATTTTCCACATCTTTGCCAGATAGGCTATTAATAGTTGTCGTAATATTCACATACATTCTATGTGCCAATTGTGCTACTAAGTGGTAAAATAGAACTAATCTAATATTGCTATTGACATGTTCCTTATAATATTCTACAATGTAAGTAAATTAAGTAGGGCGGTGGTCCTAACTAAAAGAGAGCAGGCAAATGGCTAGTAAAGAATCAACCCAAACTTTCAACATTGAACAGATAATTACTGATATCTTGTCGACTATTGAACGTGAACGTGAGCGCGAAATCATCGCTCGCCGCTACGGCCTTTTTGACCGCAAAGAAACTCTAGAGCAAATCGGTGAACTTTTGGGCATTACACGCGAGCGAGTACGCCAGCTTGAAAAGGCTACCATGAACCGCCTAAAGGCCTTGGCTGATGAGGAACTGCCTCATATCGAACTAGTCGAAGCCACGCTAGCAACAGAACTAGACAAGATGGGTAAGACGGCCCGCATTATCGACCTAAGCACTCGCCTAACAAAAGATAACAGTAAGATTGACCAGTCCCGTGTTTCGTTCTTGGCCCGCTTGGTACCAGCCATAATCTTTGTAGACGAAAGCGATAACTATTTTATGGCCGCAGGTTTGGCTAAAGTATACTCTGAAAAAAGTCTAAAATCTCAGGTTGAAGACATTATCGAGTCTATTAAAAAGATTGCCAAACCAGTCATGATCGAAGAGATCGCCGGCGCCGTTGGCAGCAAAGACGTCGACCAAACCCGTGCGCTTGCTAGCATCAGCAAGCAACTTGCAACTTTGAACAACCGCTGGGGTCTAATCCGTTGGCCAATGGTCAACCCCAAGAACATCCGCGACAAGATCTATGTTATCTTGCACGACAGCGGCAAACAGATGCATTTTAACGAAATTGCTGGTTCCATCCGTGATTCAGCCTTTAAGCGTAAAGACGTAACTACTCAGGCCATTCATAACGAACTTATCAAAGACTCACGATTTGTCTTGGTAGGACGGGGCATCTATGCGCTCAAGGAATGGGGATTCAAAAAGGGAACCGTATCTGACGTTATTGCTGAAGTTCTAAAAGACGCCAAAGAGCCATTACACCGTGATGAGATTGTTAAACGAGTCCTTAAAAAACGTTTTGTTAAAGAAACCACTATTCTTCTGAACCTGCAGGGCAAACCACAGTTCAAGCGCGTCGCCAAAGCCGTTTACACTCTAGCCTAAGCCTTCTTTACGACAGGATGAATGATGGATCCAAGCATACCTATTCAGGCACAAGACGCTGCGCAACCACCCGAGTTCAGGAGTCTGCGGTATGTTGAGGGCTTTACCTTGCCCGAACCAGCAACCGACATACACCTCCAAGCGCTTTGGGCAGCAGCCGGAGATGTTTTTGTTACTGAATTAGCCATTATTGGTAACGTCTGTAGACACTTAGATTGGCAACGAGACGAGCTGGAATTACGAAACTTGGCGTTAGCGGCTTTGTCCAACTTACGATACGATCGGCTTCTGATCGAGCGTGGCCCACTCTCCTCAGCCGAGCATAGTGGTAACCACTCTTACCATAGTGCGTACACCGGCGAACATGTTTCTCTTCGCTCACGCACACTAACACTCTCGGGCTTGGGCCTGCAAATAGCCGCAGAAAGCGGCAGACGCAGCAGTTTGGGCGTCTTGAGCTTACCAGGCCATACTCGTCGACGAGGCCAAAGGGTGTTTAGCCAAAGCTTGCGGAGACTCGTGACCGCTCCGAACATTGGCAAACCGGATCCAATTGGACCGAACAGAATACGAACAGAGCAAGTCGACGATTCTGTGAGTAGGCGTACATAACTAGCAGCATTTCCAGTCGAGCAAGTAGCATCGGGTAGGGTAACAAAAAATTAAAAACAAAAAAATCGAAAATTCAAAATATACGAGACGCCAAACAAGTGCAGTAGAGCACAAATGGTCCATAGACATCACGTCGCACAATGTATATTTTACGACTCATATATACTTTAGCAATATGAGCTGATGTACCCATCCAGTAGGGGGGCTCGAAGTACGAAGCACGGAATACGGAGTTTAGCTAGGAATGAGATTAACTAGATGCTGGGGATCCACTCTGTACTCTGTACTCTGCACTCGATAACGAGGTTATCCACAACACAGTTTGCTTTTTCGTGAAAACTATATCCTAGGCTGACTTAGTCGCAAAAACTCTACTCTACCCCGCATACCACATATAGCTATATTTGACTTATGGGTAGTTATGTTCGATTATGTGTTTTCTAATTCATAGATGTGAAATATGAACAATTTACGAACAAGATTTCGGGGTAGAGTGGGGCTTTAGCTACAGTATGAAGACTCGTTCGCTGAGGCGCACGTCTATATATGTTGCGGGCTTTTTCCCTTCAGCTGACATACTATTTAGCACAGCCCATAAGGCACCCACCTGCTCTCTCGCTGTGTTGTCTAGCTTAAATTTGACATAGTAGCTCTCGCCTTCTACCTGGAGCGCAAACTCCTTGGGGGCAACACCGATACGCATTGAGGATACTTTTTTGTCATTCGCCAATATTTCAGAATAAACAGATATCAGCGCTGTAACTTCTTCGGAGGACAAGGCTCTGTCCCCTGCCTTATAGGCAATGCCAGACTCGTCGCTAACAAGTGGAAGAGCGGCATTGGTAGCAACCAGGGGTAGAACCTTGCCGGTATTGTCGAGCACCATCTGAGCAGTTCCAGACACAAATTTGATGGTTGGATCAGCAAAACTTATACCAACCACTGGGGTGTGGCCAACCAGCGGTACAGCAACCGTCACATTGGCAATCTCTGGGTATAAGTCAGATATTTCCTCCTCAAGTTTGGCACTGTCGAAAGTAAGCTTACTACGATTTAAAAGCGACCTGGATAATATCTGATTGATGCCGAGCCTATACTCGTCGTTCGGCCGAAACAAAGCCGCACCCTCAGTACGAATAACTACGGTGGGCGCAATGTATAAGCTGTAGCCCAACACAGCTAAGCAGGCCGCCAGAGCCAAGAATGAAGGCACTAGGCGCCAGTAGGAACTGATCGCGATCAGTGGAGCCTTTGAGGCGCTACTAGGTAACGCCCGATTTTGAGTCGGACGGCTGTGAAAATAAGAAAACGTCGGCTTTGAACGAAGGTTAGCGACCCGTCGACGACTTTTTTTGCTTTTGCCTAACATATATTTTTAACCGTGCTTACTTTAGGGCTTCCTTGGAACCATGCTTAATATAAGCTGCGCTGTTAGTTTGGCGGCGTCCGGTTTGGCGAATTTATGCAGCTCATCTGCTAGTTGCTGTCGTCTACTATTATCATGAAGTAATTGAGCAACTACACTGCCCAAATTGTCTAGGTCATCTTCTTTAACAACGACGCAAGCACGGCTCTGCTCAAACACTGCTGCGTTCTTCAGTTGATGACCGCCAGTTAACATCGGGTTTGGTACGACCACTACTGCCTTGCCCTGAACTGCGAATTCCGCCATAGCGGTCGCGCCACTTCGGCTAATCACCAGGTCAGCGCTGGCACTGAGTATACGCATTTTGTCGGTGAAGCCGTAAACTATTACTCTTTTTAACTCTTCTTCATCGAGAACTTTGGAGTAAGCATTCTTACACTCTGCTTCCAGCTTTATTCCAGATTGATGAAGTATGTAAAGGTTGTTAGCGTTGGCAAAAAGTTTTGCTGCCACTGAGGTGACTGCGTTGTTTAGCCGCCTAGAACCGTTTCCGCCGCCAGCGACAAAGAGCACCGAGGCATTATCCGGAATAACAAGCTCACCTCGGGCCTTAGCCATTAACTCGGGCGTGACATATTCATAACTTGACGCTACCGGAACTCCGACTTCAACCGTCTTATCGGCTGGATATTTGTAGCTGGCTTTTGGCATTGCAACCGCGTGAGCACTGGCACCTCTCGCTAAAATTCGATTAGCCAGTCCCGGCAGTGCGTCAGAATCGTGAGTAACGTAAGCTACCCGCCAAAACCGAGCCGCTAATCCTACTGGCACGCCCAAAAAGCCGCCCTTGATAAACACAACTTCGGGCCGAAGCTTTCGCACCAGCACAATACTCTGAAACAGCCCAAGTAAAATATAGAACCCGTCTCGAATATTCTTTAATATTGTTGGCAGATCAAGAATCTGACGCCACCCCGCCCCATGATATCTACGGAACTTGCCTGCAAAAATTTTGTAGGCCTTATCGATTCCAGCGTTAGCGCCAACAAGCCCGTGCAAATTATCACCCCGATGTCCGATATAGCTTAGCTGAGTCTTGGACTCTAACTTTTTCAGCTCATTGGCCACTGCCGATAGCGGAGTTAAGTGCCCGCCTGAGCCGCCGCCAACCAGCAGGATATTCATGCTCGCCTCCTGAGCATTGTCGGACGATGTGATGAGGCCGTTGTTGCTGATTGCTCATCAGCCACAACTCCGTAACTTGTTGTTCTTGAGATTTGATAAACAATACCGAGTGCCGCCGCAACAAACAATAGGCTAGTACCGCCCGTACTTATGAACGGCAACGTAATTCCTTTAAGCGGCAGAAGACCAATCATAGCTCCAATATTAATCAAAACCTGCGAACTAAACCACGCCAGAATGCCCGCGAGCAGAAGCCGGCTATAAACGTCGCTAGTCCGCTCCATGATTCTTTTTATACGCGTAAACAATGTGGCGAATGCCCCCAATAAAACCGTCACTCCAACAAAACCAAAGTTTTCGGCAAAGATGGCAAAGATCGAATCATTGGCGGCTTCGGGGAGATAACCGTAAGCCTGCACACTTTTGCCTAGACCCCTGCCAAACATACCGCCAGAGCCAATCGCTTTAAGTGACTCACAGAGTTGGTAACCCTGATTTTGACAATCTCTTTCTGGATTTAGGAATGTCATCACCCGATCTCTTCGGTAATCACTTGTAGCTATTGCCAGCGACCCGAGAGTTACCATAATTAATGCGATAAACGCTAGTTTTTTTAATGGCAAGCCAACCATAAAGCACATTGCCACCATCATTGCCACCATCACGGCGGCGCTGCCAAGGTCGCTTTGTAAACCTGCCACCACCACACCGACAACAGCTACTGCTGCCAACAATGGTTTAATCGTTAGTTTAAAATTGTTAAGGCTGCCAGCCCTAAGTCTGCTTGCTAAAAATCCTGCCAGCCAAATAAGCAGCGCCAGCTTTATCAATTCGGCCGCTTGAAAAGATATGCCGCCAATCTGAATCCAACGCTGGGCGCCATTTATCTCCTCGCCAAATAGGCGGACCGCAACCGAAGCCGTCGCCGCCCCAATCAAGAGTATTTTCTCAGCACGACGCCACCAATCAATCGGCAACCTTGCCGCAATCAGGAAAGAACCGATACCGAGCGCGCTGGCCAACAACTGCTTGTTTATAAAATACTGGCGACTTATGTCACGCGTAACACTTATGCTGGGGCTAATGGCGTAAATCACCACCAAACCACAGACCAGCAAAAAGATAGCTATAAGCACAAGCATGTAGTCGGGGTGGTGCCGTCTAACTGCTGTGTCTCTACCGCCAAACAGTCGACGCCTTGGAATGAAGTTAGGGTTCATATACTTCCCCTCCCCCGGCTTCAAAAGCCCCTACTAAGCAGATAAATGATAAGCCCACCAACTCCGCAGACTTGGCCCAATATCCAAAAACGCATTGTTACCTTGGTTTCGGGCCAACCGCTGGCTTCAAAATGATGATGAATCGGTGCAATCTTAAATATCTTTTTCCCATTTCTTAATTTCTTTGACAAAATTTGAACCAAGCTTGATCCGGCTTCAACAACAAAGACACCGCCAATAATCGGCAGCAGCAGAACGGTATCAGTTAATAGCGCCACCACCGCCAGAGCAGTTCCCAAAGCAAACGAACCCGAATCGCCCATAAAGAATCTGGCCGGGTAAATATTAAACCAAGTGTAGCTAAGCAACACCCCGACAATTGTCATACAAAAACCGGCAATGCCGTAGCGGCCTTCAAAGATCGCAATGAGCCCATAAGCTGCAAAAGCTGTAACCGATAAACCGCCGGCTAAGCCATCTAGCCCGTCGCTGATATTAACTGCATTGGCAGTGGCAATAACTACAAAGATGAATAATGGGATAATTAGAACCCCAAGCGACAGTTCACCAAAAAACGGTATCGATATAGCTGATACTCCCAGTTTGGCATAAAACCACCAACCACCAACTGAGGCAACCATTAGTAGTAAAAGCGACTTCATGCGTGCTCGCATACCCGCCACTCCGCCGCCATAACCCTTGATGTTCAGAACATCGTCAACTAAGCCTATTAAACCCGCTCCGACCATTGCCGCTAGTGGTAGCCAGGTCTCTGCCCTGCTCAGATTAGATGAAATGGTTACAAGTACTGTAGACCAAATAAATATAACTCCCGCCATTGTTGGTATGTGCCGACGGTGTTTTTCACCGTGCAGTTTTTGATAGACCGAAGCCTTTTCACCCGTCACCGTTGTGGTACGGGCCTTCTTCCACCACTTGTACCTGTACGCCAGGGTGCTATAAAGCGGCGTGATTGCCATTGACAGAACAAAACCAAAAAACCCAAACAGCAGAGTCTCGATTAGGACGTTTGGATCAATAAATAACGTTAAACTACTCATGTGTGTTTTATTACTGGCGTACTCATTGTACCACCTTACTTGGAACGTTAAAATTGTTAATAAGCATGTTCGACAAGCTAGCAAATATCGGAGCTGCAGCCTTTGTTCCAGCGTAGCCGCCAATGTGTGGTTCGTTAACGCGCACAATAATTACATACTCCGGCCTATTTCCACCAACAAAGCCCATGTATGTGCCGTTAAAACGATCCGTATAGTATCCGCCCGCCTCTAGGTTTGGTATTTGTGCGGTTCCTGTCTTGCCCCCCACCGAATAACCTACCCGTTTTGCCGCAGTGTTATTGTGTGAAACGACTTGCTCTAAAAGCCCAATTATTATTGGTGCGACTTCCGCCTTAACAACGTTCTGCCGTACGACTACTGCACCAGTTTCAGTCACGTTTTCGCCGATACGCTTTTCGGCGACCAGGTGTGGTTTGTAGTAAGTGCCGCCATTTATAACCGAAGCCAGAGCAGCGGCCATTTGAAGCGGTGTTGCCGACATGCCCTGACCGAAGGCGGTATTAGCGTACTGAAGATTAAGCCCGTAGCCTTCCAGCGGATCTGGCACGCTGCCAGTTGCTTCATACCCTTGCTCAATTCCAACTGCTTTACTCAGTTGATAGTGATTTACCATGTAGTCATGCCAGCGCGTCCTGGCCTGTTCGTTTACCTCTCCGCCGCCCATTAGCCTAAGCATCGCCACAGCACCTGTATTTAGCGAAAGCCTCAAGATATCATACAGTGAACGAGTGCCAGTGCCTTTCGACTCCTCTACGTTTGTGATTGTGAAGCCGTCTATCTTCCAAGAGCCCGGATCAAAATAAGTCGATTCGGCGCTCACCACCCCCATGTCAAGAGTAGCAGGTACGGTTAAGGCCTTCATTATCGAGCCAGGCTCGAGAGGCGAACTAACGAGTGCATTGGTAAATAACGACGCGTCTTCAACCGATTTAAACTGGGCTGGGTTGTAACTTGGATAGTTGGCCATGGCCACTATTTCGCCGTTGTTGGTATTTAGAATCATTGCGCCGCCCGACTCGCTTTTGGCATGTTCAATGCCGGCCTTTAATATCTCCTCCAGTTGACGCTGTATGTTTACATCTATGGTTAAGGTAACGTCAGCTCCATCAACCGCGGCGACCTCGACATTATCGCCCGATGCCAGCAGCGGCACTCCGCGCTGATCTGTAATAGATTTTACGCGGCCAGCACTGCCACCTAGATCTTTGTTTAGAAACTGCTCTACTCCATATTTTCCCTCTCCGCTATCATCAACAAAACCAAGCACCTGCGCGGCCAATTCACCCTGCGGATAAGTCCGTGACGATGTTTGTTCTAAAAATAGCCCTGGCAGTTCTAGCGCCTTAATCTCATCGCCCTGTTCACGGGTTAAATCTTTGGAGATTATTTGATAACGGCTATCTTTTTGCTCAAGTAATTTTTTGATTTCCTCAGCCGGCGTCGAAATGCGCAAGACAAGTTCAGATATTGTCTTGTCAGCACTTTTAACAAGAGTTGGGTCTACTACTAACCTGTAGCGCAATTCGTTTAAGACTAACGGCACAGTACCCTTTCCGTCGCGCGCCGAAATTGAACCCCTAACCGCGGGAATCTGAAACTGCTTCTGTTGGTCACTTCTTGCCAGCTCGGCGTAATGGCTGCCACGCAAAACCTGCAGGCTAAATAGTCTTATACCAAACACCAAAAACACCGCCATCAGTAGGCCGTGCATTAATTTGATACGTAGCTGAAGGTGCAAGCGCTTAGGCTTATTCATCTAATTTTGTAAAACGGCAGTTGGAGTAACCGAGACCAAGCTTTTGGCTGCCTCGCTATTCTTTATGTTATCCAAAGCCTGAAGCCTGGCTGCGGTTACTTGCAGCTCCTCTTGTTCGGTCTTCAAGGTATGCTGTTTATCTTGCAAACCACTAATCTGATAACTTAGTGCGTTAGTGTGTGTAACTTGGGTAAGATACAGCATGCCCAATAGACAGGCCAGAACAATTAAAAGTACTGTGCTGGCTATTGGCCCTAGCCGTTTGTCCACGTTTAAATAACTTGCTATGTTCTGGTTGCGACGACCGAACCGCTGTCGACTAAGTGATAGTGATGTTGAATAAGTCAATTTGGTCCTCTTTACTCTTTTTTGTTTTTGTTTTTCGTTCTTGGGTGCCTAGCCCGCTTTATAAGCGAGCCAGGCGAGATCAGTTTTGTCTCTAGTTTAGTTAAGACTAGATTACGCGTACTCTGATCTTGTACACGTGGGAGGTTGATTTTATCTGAATTGGCATATGTACTATACCGTCCCTTCTTTTGTTTTTATTTTTGCTACGACTCGCAGCTTTGCGCTGCGCGATCGCGGGTTAATTACAGTTTCATCTGGTGTTGCCGTAACTGGTCGTTTGGTAAGCAATCGAAGCTCACTGTCGTAACGATCCCCTGCCTGTTCGGCAAACGCCTGCTTTACGATTCTGTCTTCTAAACTATGGAAGGTTATTACGCCTAATCGTCCGCCTGGTTTCAATAGTTTGATCCAGAGCGGCACGGCTGTAAGCAGCTGGCCATACTCGTCATTTACTGCCATACGCAGCGCCTGAAAAGTTCGAGTCGCCGGATGACGCTTCGAATAACCGTGTGATAGTTTAGCGACTAAATCTGCTAGTTCGTTCGTGGAATGTATCGGCCTGCTTCCTATGATAGCCCGAGCGGTATTTACCGCTTTAGGATCTTCACCATAGAGTTTTAATATATCAATCAGATTCTTCTCAGAATACTGATTAACAATTGCATCTGCCGTTAGTGCCTGTCGCCTGTCCATCCGCATATCAAGCGGCCCGTCTAGACCAAAGGCAAAACCACGACTAGCTGTGTCAAGGTGCAGTGACGACACACCCAAATCTGCAAAAATGTTGTCAAATAACCTACCGGCGCCCAAAAGCTGCTGACTGGCAGTTACAAAGTCGGTGTGCATAATCTGCACGCCCGTATCTTTGAACCTGTGCAGCAAATGCTCCTCGGCTGATTCGTCTCGATCAACCAGAACACTTTTACCTGCGGCTTTTGTCATTTTAAGCACCGCTTCAGCGTGACCACCGTATCCAGCTGTTAAATCTAAATAAGATTCGTTAGCTTTCGGGCTAAGGTACGCGAGCGTCTGCTCAAGTAGAACTGGTGTGTGTATTTGAGTTTTTGTTTTTGTTTGGATCATATCTTTACTTGTTTTTGTTCCAAGGTCACCTGATCAGCAGCCAACTTTTTGTTTTTTTTGAATTGTTTTTGTTTTTGTAGTGGTTACAAATATGAGTTTTGGAAGTCTTTTACAACTTCTTTCTTATTTCTAACCTTGAGAGACTTATGTGTGAGGTGGAGTTTTGGGAGGTGTTTTTTTGCAGAAATGTACAAGGGTTTTATAGTGTTTTCCCTCTGTTTTTCACTTGTTGACTGCCAATTAGCTAAACTCGAGCTATGAGATACCATCGGAATGGTTTCTCATCGCGCCAGGTTCGGAATAAATCCGAACTTGGGCTGCTCTTCCCTTCAAAGGGTTCGAGCTAATTAGTTCCTGATTGTTAAGGTACTAGCCCGCCATCAGGCGCCAGTAACGGCCAACACTGATTGCGACTACATCTTTGTCGATGCCGGCATAGGCGAGGTGGTGCTGTTCAAGCGTGACCCTGCCCTGCTTATCATCTGGCGCCGTTTCGATCTTACCTGTCCTAAACTGGACGTTCAGATCGGCTATGCGCTCATCCAAGATGTCACCATCGAGTTTCGGCTCTACCAGTTCGTCCCACACTTTTTTTGGATACATGTGTAGGTACTGGCCAAACCCTCGGGTTATAACAACTCCGCCCGCCAGTTCCTTGCGGAGCTCTGTCGGGATTGTCAAACGACGTTTGTCGTCCAACTTTCGTTCGAAGTAATCAACCCTGCCCATATAGTTAAATAGTTTTTTCCTAGTGGTTTTTTTATTTTTTCGCTTTTGGTAACTATTTTGGTTACCTACGATTACCCACTGACATGAGTCTACAACCCACATCAACCCACTTGCAAGACTATTATTGATAAAAACCGAGCAATCTACCCACAGTTATCCACAGTTTAGACACTTATTCGATTTATGCACAAGATATGGCGTAGCTATAAGGTTTAGCCACGCTATGAATTTACAAATGTCTTTCTATTTTTTTATGGTTCTAAAGGAGCAACCGGCAGTGCGGGCGTCTCGGCCGGACTAACTGGTTGGCCGTCAAAAATCTCATTTTGTTGTTCATTGGGCGGATTATTATGACGATCAAGTCTTTCGTCAATTCGTCTTCCTGTGTCAGCGATAAAATCACCAACCTCAGAAGTTTTCCCCGATGTAACAAGAGCGGCGGCACCAAGAGCCAGGACGATCATAGTCTTACCTCCCCTTTTTCGGAGTTCAGGACTGCTTCTGCCGTCTAGGTCCATGTTTTTCAGTACACTTCGTGAACGCATAGCAATAGGAAGGGCTGGTCTGTGGTTCTGAACTGTGTGTTTTCTAGGCATGTTTGTCATTATACCGCATATGTTTATGTATGTCAATGTTATTTTGTGGCTCTATAAGCTCTTATCTCTTCAGCCCACCACAGGGCACTGAGCCTCGGCGTGCGTTTCATGCCGTGTTCCCTGTCGACTGCAACCAATCCAAACTTTGGCCACCAGCCGTAAGCCCATTCAAAATTATCAAGCAAGCTCCAGTGCATATAGCCGCGCAGGTCAATACCTTCGCTTAAGGCCCGTTCCATTACAACCATAGTTTCCTGAATCCACCACTGACGCCTGGCATCGGTTTCGTCAGCCAACCCGTTCTCGGTAACAATGATTGGCTTTTTGTAATGTTTCCAGACTTTTAGAAGGACCGGGTATAGTCCCTCGGGCTCCATGTACCAGCCCAGATCGTTAAATGGTGACTTTGGATTGTCTCGCTTCGTGCCTTTGAAATAATCTGTAAAATAATAGTTAAAACCTACGAAATCTTGAAAACGTTTTATGCGGTTCAAAAACCACCAGTTCCAGAGATACCTCATTACGCTTGTCGTCAGTCGATCGAGCAGATTGTGTGAGCGTTTTGCTTGTATGTTGGCAAGCTGCGCGGCAATCCCGACCTGCAGTTTGGGGTTAGCTTGTTTTAAGATTCTATAAGCTCTTTTGTGGGCACGCGTTAGGTTCCAGTAGGTCCAAAGTGCTTTGAGCGGTTTCTTCTCGTTTGGCACCCATTCGCCCGTTAAATAACTAAAGCTCGTGTAGACGTTTGGTTCATTGATAGTAATGACATACTTGAGTTTGCTAATTTGTAGCTCTTCACAAAGTTTGGCCACAAAACGGTCAAAGTACTTGAGGTTTCTATGGTGGCAAAACTCGCCTTTGTTGGTGAACCAAGTCGGCATCGTCCAGTGCCAAATGTTCAGTACCGGCTCTAAGCCGTCGGCAAGCATCTGGGCAATATAGGCTCGGTAATGCTCCCAAGCAGCTTTGTCCCACACACCCTCTTCTGGTTCGACCCGGCTCCACTCCACCCCAAAGCGCAGAGAGTTTAGGTTCAACGATTTAGCAATTTGAAAATCTTCTTTAAAACGACTAAAGTGATCAACGCCCGCACCCGAAATATAGTTTTGTGGACTCTCGGCCTGTTTGGCAATTTCGTCCCAATTAGGCAGCCAGCCAAGACGTTTTTTGGCACCAGTTGCTAGCTCTTGGGCGTGGGCAAGTTCCCAAACCGACCACTGGTCATAGTTGCCACCTTCAACCTGGTGCCCCGCCGTGCTCGCGCCCCATAAGAAATCTTTAGGGTAGTGTTCTTTCATCTTAGCCTATTGTAGCAGAGCTCCAAAAATCAAAAGAAACCGAAGTTGCTTAGGGCACAAGCAGGCCAATAACAAACGCCATGGCCATGACCGTAAATAACTGATTATCGATGTTCCTAATTGTTAGCTTGATGGCGCGTTGTTTTCTTTTTTTGTTTCCGCGGCTAGTGAACTCCTGTTGTCGATGTAACTGGCTTCACTGCCTTCAACCTCTCGGCTTCCAACTCTTCGGGGGACTTTCTGCGAACCGTAGAGCTAAGACCAATGCGCTCATCAACTTCCCATGGGTATACAATCCACTCGTCGGTTGGTGGAGATGGTATCCAGTCTGGGACAAAACCAGTTTCATTCTTTCCGGGTTTATAGTGCAATACCCCAGTACGAATTAAACTAGCGCCCGCCAACTTTAGTAGGTCTACGGCATGAGTTAGTGTGTGGCCCGTGTCACAAACCTCTTCGATGATTAGCCAATCTTTACCGTTGATATCTTCAGGACTAGGCATCTGTCCATATTCGAATTTACCCGACCGTTTGGTTGTCCCAGGTATATATGAGCCTATCCCCATATGCTGCATGTGGATTGTAGTGAATCCTAGTCTTCTAGCCACTATGTTTACCGGGAAATAACTGCCTCTTGGGATAACGACCATCCCGTCGAACTGCTCGCCGGTTTCGACACAATGCCCTTCGATCATGTCAGCTAACCGAACCGACAGAAAATTGGCGTGGTCCCACCTTACCCGTAGGGCATCAGCTGGAATGCCGCCCATAAGCCCAATGCCAGCTCCCGGTGTTAACAAATCTTCCATTGATTCCTAGTATAGTCGCCGCCCAAGCCCCAAAGCTATTGTTTGATTGTCTACAGAATTATTTTTTGGCTTTTGAGTTTTTAGAAAAGCCGCGGTAAGCCAACTGCTTTTTAAAGCTGTCGACCCTTACCACATATTTTTCAAAAGGTTTCATGAGGCTCGAGTACATCCAGTTTGGCGCCATTAGGTGTAGCAGCTTGCCCTGCTGTTCTAGGTATTCAACAATGCTATAAAAGTCGCCGTCGCCCGAAACAATAATGGCTTTGTCGTAGTTTGGCAGTTCTTTCATGACATACATCACAAGCTCGGCATCAGTGTTGCCTTTGGTCGGTGGTTTTGCGTGCTCGGGTTTTGGCTGTTCATTCTTTCCGTCACCAGCTTTCTTTTCTGGTTCGGGCTTAGCGTACATCTCAAGGGTTGGCTTTAACACTACCAAGTAACCAGCTTCGTGCATTTGGGTGTACAGGTCTTCATTCTCTGGCAAATAGCCAATGAACATGAAGGCTTTTTGCACGCCAAACTCATCTTGCAACAGCTTCCTAAACTTACGCCAGTCCATCTTCCAACCAAACTTTTGTACACCAAGGTTCAAGTTTTGATTATCGATAAATGCATAAACTTTTGGAGGGTTATTCATTCTGGACTAATCTCATTAATTTTCGCACGCTTCTGCTTTGTAGTGTCACGGTCGCGGATGGTGACGGTATCGTCTTCTAAAGTCTGGAAGTCAATTACCACACAGGCTGGGGTACCGATTTCGTCCTGTCGGCGATAGCGCTTGCCAATGTTACCGTTGTCGTCCCACATAATTGCGCCATGTTTTTTCTTGAGAATTTGGTAAACTTCTCTCGCTTTCTTAACTAGTTCTGTCTTGTTTTTAAGAAGCGGGCTGACGCAGAATTTGACTGGTGCTAAGGCTTCTGGAAGTTTCAAATAAATCCGTTTCTGCCCTTCAACCTCGTCTTCAGTATATGCCGATGTAAGAACCGCCATAACTGCTCGTTCAACCCCAAAACTCGGTTCGATTACATGCGGAACAAAAGCTTCGCTACCATCTTTTGGCTGATAAGCCATGCTCTTACCGCTGGCCTTTTGGATATTCATCAAATCAAAGTCGGTGCGATAAGCCAGCCCTAAAAGTTCTTTGCGGCCATGCGGAAAATCAAACTCAAAATCTATTGTTCGTTTGCTGTAATGCGCACGGTCTTTATCGGGAACTTCTAGCTCGTGGACGCTAGCTTTTGGTAGCCCGAGTGCCTCACACCACTTGTGTACCGCTAACCGCCAAGCCTCAAAAGCTTTTTCCCAGGTACCTGGGCGTACAAAATATTCAATCTCCATTAGCTCAAACTCGCGAGCTCTAAACACAAAATCACGAGGACTAATTTCATTACGAAATGCCTTACCAACCTGCGCTATACCAAACGGAACATCCGGGTAAAACGTGTCGATAACGTTTTTGTAATTTGTAAAAATCCCCTGCGCCGTCTCCGGCCGCAAATAGCTAATACTAGAGTCATCGTCAACTGGACCAACGTTGGTCTTGAACATCATGTTGAATTGCCGAGGTTTTCCCATAGTGTCGGACTCACCGCAGCTTAAACACTTTTTGCCCTCAAGCTGATCGGCCCTTAACCTCGACTTACAATTGCTACATTCAACCAGTGGGTCGGTAAATGTGTCGACATGACCACTAGCCTGCCAAACTTTTTGATTCATCAAAATAGCCGCGTCGACACCGAACATGTCGTCGCGATCATCAACAAACATCTTCCACCACAAATTCGTGATGTTTTTTTTAAGAGCCACGCCAAGCGGGCCATAATCCCAAGTTCCGGCCAGGCCACCGTAAACCTCAGAACCCTGGAATATAAAACCCCGTCGTTTACATAGGCTGGCAATATCTTCTAGTGAAACTTTATCCATTCTTCCAAACATTATACCCCCACCCCTATTCTACCGCCACTAAAATGTTTATTGATAAAACGTGCGATAGCATAAACTATTAATAGTATGAGTCGCCAAGACACCACTTCTGCAATTATCGATAGAATTCTTGAGCTTGGACTAACAACGGGTGCAATTGCCGTCGGTTTAGTTTTGCCGAACCTTTTAGTTGCGCTAGATAAACCTTTTAAAAAATATTACAAATTGCTTGATAAACGCGACCACGAACGTGAATTACGCAGAATACTCGTCTATATGAAACACCGGGGATATGTGGCAAAAGATTACCAACACGGACTCGTTGTAACAAGAAAAGGTAAACAGCGACTCAAAGCTTCAAACATTACAAACCTTTCAGTCCAATATATTCCGAAATGGGATCATCTATGGCGACTTGTTCTTTACGATATACCCGAATCTCATAAAGTGGCCCGTAACTCTTTGACATCAAAACTTCGTAGACTTGGCTTTTACCAATTGCAACGCAGTGCTTGGATTCACCCTTTACCCGTTCGCGACGTTATCGAATTAGTCACCACCTTTTACGATATAGAAAAGTTTGTGTCCTATATAGAAACTGGTCATTTAGATAACGAAGTGTTGCTCGTAAAGCATTTTAAAAAACTTCTACCAGATACAAAATTCTGAATGGATTGTGCGATAGCATAATCTATTCGTGTTTGGTGAGAGTGAACTAGGGTTGTGGGCGTTTGGGCGTTTGGGCGTTTGGGCGTTTGGGCGTTTGGGCGTTTGGGCGTTTGGTTTTTTGTTAACGTGCTACCTAATCCAAGTTTTTAGGCATTGCTCGACCACTGACGCCAAGTCTCTGGCAAGCTCGGGGGCTTTTTGAACCCTAGCTAATACCACCGGCAAATTATTTTTGGCCAGTCGTAAAAACTTAATGTGCGCAGGTAGAAACGGTCCGTTCGGCACGGGCGCAAACGACATTGTGTCGAACATAAAAACAAAACTGTCTTTGGCGTCCAAACCACCACCAACCGAATTTTTATCACTATTTATGCCGTGGCCCATTTCGATTAGCAAAGAAACTCCAAACCACAGCTTCACAATGTCTAGCGGAAGATTCGAATCATCAAGCGCCGCCAGTAGCTTACCGGCCATATCAAAATATGCCGGACCGCAGCCTTCTTCGGTTGCTTTGTCTAAAAACTTTAGCGCCTCGTAAGCCCACATTGTCCTGGTCACATCTTTTGCGATGTTGCCGTAGTGCGTTTCGAGCCTAGTTGAAATTATGGTCTTCATCTCGCCTTTGCCAAGCATGAACGTTACCGAGCTTTGTGAAAAAAGTTCAATGCCACCAGCCATCTTACTTTTGCTACGCCTAGCGCCTTTAACCATGCCCGTTAGCTTGCCGCTTTTGCGGGTTAAGAAAGTTACTATCCGGTCGGCCTCGCCGAACTCTTGCCGTTTCAACACAATTGCTTGGTCGACTATCTGGTTCATTTTTGCAGACGCACCAGACCGTTAAGGCGGCTGATAAGGAGCGCCAAACTTGTTGAAGGCTTGTATAGATAATGTACGTTGCCTAATAGCCGCCACGACTCGCTGGCCATTACAGCTTCGTCAATATACGAACGGCTAAACAATATAACTGGTAGGTTTTGCCATTCGGGGTATGAGCGAAGTTCATACAAAAACTCAAAGCTATTATGACCCGACAGCAAATGCTCGGTTACGATAACGTCAAATGGCTTTTTGTCTAAAACTTTTATGGCGCTGTGACCACTCGGTACCCAAGCCAGGTCATGTTCTGCCTCAATGTAATGTGCAATTGTTTTGGCCAGCACGTGGTCGGGTTCGATTAATAAAACGCTAGCCATTTTTCTACACCAATGCCAGCTGCCGACTAGGCAAAAGCTTGGCCGACAACCCGCTTAACTCACCACGGCTTGATTGAATCAAGTCGGCAGATTGTGCCCTAAGCAGCTGCTCAGCGACAAAAACCCCAGAGCTATTTACAGCCATTAGTCCAGTTGCCGGTTGAGTTGACCGGCCGTACAAGGCTCTGGCTTGCTTCAAAAGTCGTTGAGTCAATTTGGCCTCAAGGCCTGAAGCGAAGACTCCGATGGTAGGATTTTTCCCTGAATAATAAGACACGAACTTGATCTCCGCCCTTCCGACAGTTCCAGACTGTTCGTCTATCAAAACTTGCCCCAAACTTACCAGCGAAGCCGTTAGCGCGGCCGGATGAACCATTGCCAAACGTTGTTTGCCGCTATTCTCAAAAGTAACCGTGCAGTTATTTAGAGCAGCATGTGGGCTCAGCAGCGACTGAACATTCTGCAAAATAGCTGATGGTGCCATTGGCGAAAGCTCAAGTTGAAGCTGGCCGTGCAGGCTGCGAAAACCAAGTAACAACGTGTCGATTAACTGCATAGCAGAGCGCGAGCTAGCCGCAATTTCGCTCAGCGCTTCGGCTTTTCCAGTCACAATCGCTAGTTCAGCTTTATAGGCTATCCGAAGCAGAGGCTGCTTAAGATCTTCTGCTAGTGCATAGACCAGCCTGGTTTCCACCCCATCATAGGTTCGGTTTGCCATAAGTTAAAACTACCCTCTTATAAAAAAGTATAGCACCAACCAATCAGGTTTTAGGGCTGGTAGTTCAATGATTCAAGAACAAATTTATCCAAGTCGGCTACGAAGTCATTGCTTTCGGTCCAGATTTTGATAGTTTTATCGCGCAGCGGCAAAATTATCATGACGCCGGTTTTCTTGCTAACAACCTCCCCGTTAAAGCGCAAACCTAGTACCGAGGACAAGAGTTTGGGGCTGAATGCCGTAGCGCTAACCGTACCTTTACTAATGCCGCTGTTGTATTGAGCGACAACTCCGTCGTATGCCGTATTAACTACCTGTAGACGTAGTGCGTAGGCGACGTCTTTGCTGTTTGAAACAAAATCTGGGTGAAACGTTGCATCAAGCGGCGTAGAACTTGTTGAGCTTTCGACATATGCACTCCAGGTTCTGGGGTAATTAAACTTAAGCGACCCATAGGTTTCGGCACCAGAGAAGGTTTTGGTTGGTTCTTTGTTAGTTTGCTCAAACTCAGCGTCTTTGGCGGCCTCAACTTCTTTTTTGGCCGAGGCTACTGCCGCTGCTACTTTTTTGTCGCTATCGTTCTTATAGCTTTGGCGGCTCATGAATGCCCACACTGAAAAAACGCCAGTGGCTACAAATAAAAGTGACATAACCACGGCAATTAGCCCGCTCGTACTGATCGCCCCGTGTTGATTTTGTTTAATCATGCTTATGTCTTAAATTGTAGCCTAGGTGCTTGGGTTATGGCAAGACTCTATTCGTATAAGTACAAGAGTAGGCCGGCGCTTTTCTTGATTGGTTTTTTGCCTGGAATCTTAAAGGCAAAACTGACTAGTTTCACTGGGATTTGTGCCTGCGAGGTAATTTTTTTATCTAGCTTTGCCATGTACGGTACAAGTAAGAATGCATAGATCCCATCACATTTAGGTAGCGGGTGTAGCCAGTAATTTGCCCATTTCACAGAAGTTAATTTTTTAAACCGTAAATTAAGCACGCGGCTATAAATTACTAGTAGCGGGTTTAATTCGTAGCCTATAACTCGTATCCCCCGCCGTGCTGCTTCGCGCATAACTCGGCCATCGCCGCTACCAAGCTCGAGCAGAGTTTGCCCGGCTTTAAGGTCTAAAAGATCAAGTGCTTGGATCGTGTGCGATCTAAGGGTAGGCAGAAACGGAGCCCCAAAAAAAATTACTGACCCAAATATAAGAACCACCACAATGGTCAGAAGAAGCATTGTCTCAAGTACGTTCATGGCTAAACTTTTAGCTTTTTAACGGTTGCGGTTTTCTTGTTTAGTTCATCTTCTAGCTTAGAAATTAGCCCTATAGCTTTGTCGTGCAGAATAATAATTTTATCTATGTCGGAGGTCTCAGCTACCTCAAGCCCCTGCAGTACCAGCTCCAATTGTTCGCGCATTTGTTTGTAGGAACTCGCCTTTTTCATAGTTTATTTATACCACGCACCAGCGCATCAAATTCGCCATCACCGAGTTCCACGGAGATCTGATCACCCTTTTTGATGTCAACAATCGTTCTGACAACACCCACCCCGCTTCGCACCAGAGCGTACCCGCGCATCAAAACTCGGCGCGGATCATACAGTTTTATTAATGAGCTTTTTTGCCGTAAGTATTCAGACTCGCGTTCAAGCGTTTGAAGAAGCTTATCGGTTAGCCCCCGCCGAATATCCAAAAGCGACTCTTGAGCATACTTAAGATTAGCCCGAAGACGACTCACGAGTGTCTGACGGATGGTCAGAAGCTCGGCCAAAACATCTTTTTTGTCTGGCACTAAAACTTCAGCGGCATTGCTGGGCGTACTCGCCCGAACATCGGCCACAAGTTCGGCCAGGCTAAAGTCTGTCTCATGGCCAATTGCCAAAAGAGTTGGGATTCTACTGGCCGCAACTGTTCTTACCAATGCTTCGTTGTTAAAAGCGCTTAGGTCTTCGCTACTACCCCCTCCCCGCGTAATTACAATCACGTCAGGTGGCATGGCCTGTGAGTTCAAAACATTTATGGCTTCGATTATTTCGCTCTCGGCCCGCTCGCCTTGAACATGGACATTGCAAACTTGTAATACTAGTAACGGCCAACGAGACGCTGTTATCTTCATAAAATCTGCGTGTGCCGCCGAACCGAGCGATGTTATCAGCCCCACTCTCTCCGGCGGATAAGGCAATAAGCGTTTACGGCTTTGCTCTAGCAAGCCTTCGCGAGCAAGTTTTGCATGAAGCAGATCCTGGGCTCTCTTCAAAGATCCCTCGCCGGCTGGCACAATTTTTTGAACAGTGATACTAAAACCATACTGTGGGTGCAGCCGTGGCGTTCCCTTCACTTTCAAGATCATTCCGTTTTCTAGCGGGCCGGGCAAGTTATAGACAGTGCCAAAGAACTTAATCAGGCCGCCTTCGTCTTTCAGGTCAAAATAAAGCCACTTGTCTTTACTGACGCGAAAGTTTGAAAGCTCGCCGACAATCGTTAAGCCTGGGTAAGCAAACTCAAGCGTCTGGTTAATTAACGCCAACGCGTCACTAACACTAAACTCAGGGTCAGTTTGATTCGACCGAAGGCTCATTTGTGTCAGATTTATATTTAAGAGCTCGGTGATAAAAGATATAGCCTATCGGCAAAAACAACATCATGTTAAGGACACGGTAGACAACCGTCGCCGACAGTGCCAAAGCTTTTGCCACACCGGCGCTGGCCAAAACAGCCGTCATTAAACCTTCGTAAATTCCAACGCCGCCGGGCAGAACCGCCACCAACCCAGCAAAGTTTGCAACGGCATAGGCAATTATTAGCGCGCCCGGGTTTATAAGTGACCCAAACGCAATATAAACAACATAAATCGTCGAAAGCTCAGAGATGTTAATTAAAAGAGTCCAGAGTAGCGGCTTTTTAAGCTGGCGCCAGTCACGGCTTAAAATCATATAGTCTTGATGCAGGTCGGTCATGGTGCTCTCGACTTTCTCAATACTTATAATGTCGCCCTGTTTGCCCCTTCTTAAAAATCTAATTACACGGTTTATAGCTTTAGGCAAAAATGCCGTAAACGATTTAACTCGGCGTTCGTCGCTAATAATAAATACGCTTATCAAAACTCCAAATAACGTCAGCGAGGCAATCGTTGAGCTAATCAGAATAGTAAGCGGACTGGTTTGGTGACCAAAAGCCAAAACAACCATGCCTATAAAAAGTAGAAGCAAAAAAGATACAAATGTTAAGCTGAATCTCAAGATCTGCGCTAGTGAACTTTTGGCAGTACTGATTCCATAGCGCTTTAACCGCCGGCTCAAGTAGCTGAATCCGCTGACACCACCGCTCGGGAACACATTATTAACAAAGTTCATCTCGAGCGCCACCGGATACAACGTCTTAGTCTCTAGCCGTTCACCTTGCGACGCAAAAAAGTCTTTATAGAACCTTGCAATTGAATAGTAATTAACTAGCTGGAGCGGGATCATTAGTACTAGGGCAATCCCGTTTAGCTCATCGAAGTTTCGAAAAACTCCAGCTATCTGGTGACGAGAAATAATCACCAAAACCACCAAGGCTGCAATCGTAACTACATTAAGCCAGAACTTAAAGTCTTTTTTTATGGCGTTTTTCATGTACTGATTCAGATTATACGCTAATGCATGCCTTAAGTTATACTTCTTGAAGAATGAAGAGTATCGCCATTGTTGGCCGTCTGCCAGCCATTAGCTTTGCCGAGCTCGAGAGCTTGCTCGGCGAAAAAGTAGTTGAGCCCTTTGGCTCTAACTCTATGCTAATTGACATTGACACCGCCGACATACCATTTGATCGGCTCGGCGGCACGATTCGTTTGGCTCGCATTTTAGCTTTGCTAGACGTTAAAAACTGGCGCGAGGCCGAGGCGTACCTTGTAAAAACCGTTAAAGAACATGCTCACTACATACCCGGCAAGCTCGTTTTTGGCTTGAGCGTGTTTGGTTTTGATGCCAAACGTGAGCAAGTTGCAAGGACGGCTCTACTCATGAAAAAGGCCATCAAATCCACCGGCAAATCAGTCCGAATGGTGCCCCACAGTGACGAAGCCCTCGGTAGCGCCAGCGTACTGCACAACAAACTCACCGGCCAAAACGGCTGGGAGCTACTTGTGGTATCCGACGGCAAAATAACCTATTTGGCTCAGACAACCAATATTCAAGATATCGAATCATACGCTGCCCGCGACCAAGCCCGCCCCAAGCGCGATGCCCGAGTTGGCATGTTGCCCCCCAAGCTGGCCCAGACTATAGTCAACTTGGCCTCGGGCCAAGTTGGATCGAAGATCGAAGATCGGGGATCGTGGATCGGAGATCGAGGATCGAGGATCGAAGAAGCTTCTTCAGTCCTCAGTCCTCAGTCCCCAGTCCTCCTCGATCCTTTCTGTGGAACAGGGGTGGTGTTGCAAGAAGCACTTCTGATGGGCTACGAGGTCTATGGCACAGACCTTGAACCGCGCATGGTTGAATACACCAAGACCAACCTAACCTGGTTAGAACAGTTCTTCGAAGCTTCCGATATCCAAGATCTAAGATCCAGGATCTCTTTAGGAGTTGGCGATGCATCTTCACACCACTGGCAAACTGCCCCAGATTTTGTAGCCAGCGAAACTTACCTTGGCCCGCCGCTCACCGCCCTGCCTGATCCGCAAAAATTTAAACAGATCGTCCACGACATTAGTCGACTGCATAATAAATTTCTGCAAAATATCGGTAGCCAGCTAAAGCCTGGTGCACGGCTCTGCCTAGCCGTCCCCGCCTGGATTTCAGATAAACCTTACCCAAGCGCTTCGCGCTTAGATGAAGCGCAAGGAGAGACTGAGCAGCGGAGTAAGCCGTATACAAGATACGGCGCTCGAGCAACACAGGTCTCGACGCAGCGATTCGCTAAGAACACCAGCAGTGCTAACGGCTTCTCGGGCAGGCAGGCTGGTGCGGCGCGATACGTTTGGCACCTATCCACCCTTGATAAACTACAGCAACTGGGGTATACTCGTATACAGTTTAAGTTTGCAAACAGCGATCAGCTAATCTATCACCGCGATGGTCAATTGGTCGCCCGCGAACTTGTAGTCCTAGAAAGATTATAGATTTGGGATTATAGATTACAGCATAAGACGATAAGAAGGAAGAGATAAGATGTCACATGTAAAAGCCGGCGGTACCGCCAAAAACGTTAAAGACAGCCCCGGTCAACGGCTAGGACTAAAAAAGTCTGGTGGCCAAAGCGTCAAGACAGGTCAGCTAATTGTCCGCCAAGTCGGCATGACCAAGCTCCCCGGCAAGGGTACTTTCATGGCTCGCAACTACACTATCCATGCTGCCCGTGACGGTATTGTTACTTTTCAACAGCGCAAAAAACGCACCTATACCGGTAAAACCGTCCGCCGCACCGAAGTAATAGTTAAGTAAAAAGTTATTTCTCAAAACGTCGTTAGTAGATTGGAATCTATAAACTTAGGTTACAGTTACCTGGCTAGGTGGTGCGATTTTAAGCTCCGATTGTTGTGCGTAAGGAGTTATAAATGGTGCATAAGGTGCCTCTGCAGCGAACAAAGAATCCAAATAATTAGAGACCATAAGCGGATTACTCTGATCTGTAATTGCGTTAGAGCCGGGTGCATATCCATCAAAGGGCGTTTCACCCGCTTTTCTTATTTCTTCTCGAGACGAAGCAAGTATTCTGTACGCATCGTCATAATCACCAGCATCAAAATCATCTTTAAAGATCAAGGCCATTAGCCTAGATGTTTTACCATTTCCGTCATGAAACGGGTGCAAGAGAACGATGCCCACTCCAAGGATATCTCCGATGCGAGAAGGATTAATGTCTTCGCTTGCATTTTGAATCTTAGTAATTAGACTGTTAAAAACATCGTATCTAGACTCTACGGGAATCGTGTCCCTCTCGCCTATTCTTGTAGTTCTGTCATTAACAAGGGTTTGCTCAGAACCTTGCACACGCCTATTTATATCGGACATCATCAATGCAATTTGCTCCATTGGCATGGTTCGAAGTGTACTTAGCCTGTCTAAAGGAGTCTCTCCGTTCAAGCCAAATTCTGATACTAAGGCTTTAAATTCAGCAGAGCTCATTTTTTCACGAGGATGCTCGATTTCATGACCATTTATTGTTGTGGCTACATCTGTGTTTGACATTTTTTATTATTCATTAACTACAGATACAAATATAGCATAAACTTTATAAATAGTCAAGACCATGTTCGAAGTAGCCGTCGAGTAGTTAATGAGCCTTGTGATCTGGTTCGTCCGGAACTATGCCAGTCTTTTTAGTTTCCCTTAGCTGTTCATCGCTAAAACCCAGTCCACGCGAAGTATAAATTTCTAGCTGGGTTTTATCGAGCACGGCCCTTGCCTCCGCCCTCGCGGCTTCTGTCTTTTGTTTTTTAATTGCCGGATTTTCATCATGAACCTCAATCTTATTGACTAACATATCTTTCCAGTTTGGATAATCTCTTAGGCGTCTAAAATCTGGCAGACTTCCTTCAAGGTCTTCGACAACATTGGGACCAAAAATGCTCTCAAGCTTCCCTATAAGCTTTCCCCTGCCTTGGTTGAAGAACTTTGCCGTAAATCTATCGACCTCCAATGTTGCGTCAAGAGCTATGGCGGCCTCCCAAAACATCACCGATTGTTCATAACTAGGCGATGTTCCGTCAAGTTCACGCCACCTAATATGTTCTTGAGCACCTTCGTCCAGTAACTCTGATCCGACTACCGAGCGTAGCAGCGTGTCTTCTCCTGCAGTTGGCAAGGCCGAAAGTCCACTTCTTACTTCATAGTCTACATCAGCAGAATTCGCACGAAAGGAGGCAGCATGCATCAATTCGTGTAGTATGTTTTTTATAAGAGCTTTCTCGGGCTGGATCTTTAATACTTCAGCTGTTCTGCTCGTTCCGTCAACGTTAACCCTCAGCTCACCATTTGAGCTAAGCTGTGCCGCTCCTTTTAGATGATCATAGGATCTGTTTTGAGCAAACCTATTATCTACTTTTACCTCAACGATTGGCGCTACTCTAGTTCTGAAAAGCGACTCTAATTCTTCTATCGGCAAGTTAAGCGATTTTGCGTATTTGACTAGGCCTACGACTACTTCTTCTTTACATCTTCCGAGTTGTTCATTGCTATAGTCATAAACTTCTTTAGACCTTCTGTTAGCATCTGAAACTTTGTTAAAGACAATCGTCCTAGCTTCGTCGGATACGTTCGGCTCTTCACCGTCATTTGAGTTAACCCAATCAATAGCAACACCGCTATTTTCGAGTAATTGATCAATCGAACTCTTACTCAAGACGTCAGAACTTCTAAGAGAGCCGTTTATTAGCGTGTCTGAAACTATATCTGGTTGCACTAACTCTGGCCCAGTTACAGGCGCTTGCGGCAACTGAACTGTAGGAACAATTGGATCAACTACTAATTCTGGCATTTTTGTATTGTTTAATTACAGATACAAATATAGCATAAACTTTATAGATAGTCAAGAGCATGTTCGTGCAATTACTGCCCGTACTCCGCACTCTGCACTCAATCCTCAGTCCTCAGTCTTCAGTCTTCAGTCCTCAGTCTTTGGTCTACATCCCCAAGGTGGTGTTTGACACGGTCAACGACGTCAGCGATAACAACTTGTGATTTTACTAAGTAATCGTTAGCACCTAGGCTCTCAGCGCGTTTTTTGTCATCCTCTTGGCCAAGCGCGGTTAGCATGATCACCTTGACCTGGGCGGTTTCGGCCGTATTGCGCAGAATATCCAGTACGTCAAAACCGCTGACTTTTGGCATCATAACATCAAGCAGAATCAGGTCGGGGTGATATTCGAGTGTTGTAGCCAGAGCGTCTTCGCCGTTGGGGACGCGGCGTACCGCAAAGCCTTCGGCCTCTAGGCGCGTCGAATAAACAGCTGCCAGGTTGTCGTCGTCTTCAACAAGTAGAATGCGTCTTTGCCGGTCATCTTTTACTGAGTCTAGCTTAGTCTCGTCCATACTTTTGTTTGTTTGTCCTTGTTTCAATTAAAGCATAGACTTTATAAAACCGCTAAACATCGGGTGGGCCCGAGTTGGCCGCGATTTAAATTCGGGGTGAAACTGACTAGCCAGGAAGAACGGATGATTGATGCCTTCGATAATTTCTACTAGATTCGTCTTAGGGTTAACGCCGCTGCCTCTGATGCCCCAAGACTCATACTTGCCGATGTAGCTGTTGTTGCATTCATAGCGATGACGGTGGCGTTCGACAATTTTGGGCACCCCGTAAACGCGGGCGGCCAAGCTGCCTTTTTGCAAAACGCAGTCATAATCACCGAGCCTCATGGTGCCGCCGGTGTGTTCTTTGCCTTTTTGGCTGTCCATTGTGTGAATAACTGGCTCCAGAGTATTAGGGTCAAGCTCGGTTGTTGTGGCAGCTTTGAGGCCAGCGTTGCGGGCTGCTGCGATCACGCCCATCTGTAACCCCAAGCACAAGCCCAGATACGGAACTTTCTTTTTTAAAGAATACTGGGCGGCAATAATTTTTCCCTCTAGACCCCTCTCGCCAAAACCACCGGGCACCACAATGCCATCGAAATCACTTAAAGCTTTGGCGACGTCTGCTCCGGGTTTTTCTAACTCTTCAGCGTCAACCCATTTAATATTAATATTGGTATTGTTCCACCAAGCTGCAGCTGCAAGAGCCTCAAACACACTCATGTAAGTGTCGGTGTTGTCCATGTATTTTGCCACTACCCCAACTGTTACATTGTGTTTGAAATCGGTAGTACTCCGCCGAACTACATCTCGCCATTCTTTGAGCGCAGGCTTAGACACTTTTAGCTGTAAGCGTGCAGCGATAACTTCAGCGATACCGGTATCTTCGAGCTCAAGCGGTACGCTGTAAATACTCTCAGCGTTAGGCAGTAGCGCAATAGCCTCGGGTTTAACTCCGCAGAATAGACTTAGCTTGTTCTTCACCGTGACTGGTGAAGGCTTTTCGCTGCGGGCGACTAAAATATCTGGAGCAATACCCAGTCCTCTCAGCTCACGAACCGAGTTTTGGGCCGGTTTGGTTTTGAACTCACCGCTAGCGCCAAGATACGGCATGTAAATAACATGAACATACAGGCAGTTTTCTATGCCGGCTACTAGGCCAAACTCTCGAATGGCCTCTATGAAACTGAGCGATTCATAGTCACCGACTGTACCACCAATCTCAACAATGTGAACATCAAAGCCTTCGCCGGCTTTTTTGATATATTCTTGTATGGCCGCTGTTAGGTGCGGAATTATTTGAACATCTTCGCCTTTATACTTACCGGCGCGTTCGTCTTGTATTACTTTTAGAAGCACCTTACCGCTCATAAGAGAGCTTGTGCTGATTAATTCTTCGTCTATGAACCTCTCGTAATGACCAAGGTCTAGGTCGGTTTCGGCGCCGTCGCGGGTTACAAAGCATTCGCCGTGTTCGCGCGGATTAAGTGTGCCGGCGTCAACATTTAGATAAGGATCGCACTTTTGGAGGTTTACGCTAAGCCCACGGGCTTTTAAGAGGTTGCCAATTGAAGCGGCGGTTATACCCTTGCCGACACCCGAGAGGACGCCGCCAGTGACAAATACATATTTTGTGACTTTTTTGTCACTCGCCACTAGATATACACTCCGCTTTAGCTTGTTAACTCGTAACATCCTACTCTACTGGGGTACGGCGGTCAAGGGTGACAGCTAAAAGCCTCCATTGACGATTGGCGATGAGCTATTAGCGAAATATTGGCTATTAACAGTTAGCTATTCAATTACATGGTTACATAGATAACTGCTAATCTTTGGCCAATGGTTAATGGCTAATCGCCAATACTACTTCAGTGCGGCTTTGGCTGTATCTAGTTGGGGGTCGCGGTCAGCGATAATATCTTCGGCTGTGTTCTCGACTACTTTATCGGGTTCGATACCCTCTTTGTCGATGTTTTTATCGTTTGGCGTATACCAACGGGCAATTGTTATTTTAACCGTACCGCCGCTTCCAAGCTCGATAACCTGCTGAACACTGCCCTTGCCATAACTTTTTACGCCAATAACTTGGGCCGCCTGGTGGTCTTTAAGGGCTCCGGCCACGATCTCGCTGGCGCTGGCGCTACCTTCGTTAATCAGAACCACTGTTTTCATACCCTTGAACAAGGGGTCACCACTAGCTGTTTGGGTCGAAATAACTTCTTCGCTTCGTTTCTCGCGCAACACAACCTGGCCTTTGTCTAGCCATAAGCTACTAAGGTCAACTGCTGCCGATAACGCTCCGCCAGGGTTGTCGCGCAGATCAAGCACTACACCCTTAACGCTGGCGGCCTTGAACTCTGCTGCTGCTTGCCGAGCCAGTTTACCAGTATCGTCCCAAAAACGTGCGACGCTAATGATACCGATTCCGTCTTTAACTTCCCATTTAACACTTGGTATATTGATCTGTTCGCGGGTAAGAGTTACATCTAAACGCTGTGTACCACCGCGAATAATAGTTAGTTTGACCGTTGTTCCTGGCTCACCGCGTATCTTGCCTACAGCTGCGCTAACGCTAATGTCAGGCGTTGGCTCATCATCAATTGCCGCGATCACATCTTTGGCTCGCAAACCTGCTTTGTCGGCGGGCGTACCGGCTATTGGCGCAATGATAACCAGGTTTTTCTCCTCTTTGCCCAGCTCGGCACCTATTCCACCAAAGGACCCACTAAGTGCTTCATCAAACTCTTGGCTAGCGGCATCATTGAAATATTCTGTATACGGGTCGCCGGTGGCCTTGGCCAAGCCCTCTTTTAGGCCGTCAATCAGCTTCTGAACATCGATCGCACCATCATAGTTTTGTAAAATCTCGGCATAAAGCTCATCTATCGAACTGTAGTCTAGCTCACGTGTAACTGAGCGGTTACTAATAGATGGTTTTAGGCTATTAAAACTTATCTTGCCGTTGCCGATTCCCCAACCCGTAAAAAACAGCGACGACGCTATTAACAGAGTACCAGCGACAGAGAAGATTCTACTGCGATTCCACTTTTTCGAATTACTTTTTTGTTCAAACATCATAAAATGTGCTGTTCAACGCTCCCTTTAACCATTACCTATATTGTATCACTGATACAATAATTATTTACTGATTCCAGACACATCTTATAAACTCTAAGCGCCCTAGTAGTACGTATTGTAGCTACACCCCGAAGGACCGCCGCTCATATGAGCGTAAATACTGATCGCTCCGCTACTGTGTTCGACTATCGCAACGTACCCATAGGCGTTATTGCTTGTGCCCAGTATTTGATTTGAACAACCTCGATACATATAGCCGTCGTCGATAGCACTAATCGGTGTGCCAGAAGGACCTGCGTAATCGACTCCCGGATGATGACCGCTGTAATAGATGGGATCGGCGTTCCAGTAACCTTGGCTCATCCATGCTGGTGGCATCCGAACTGGTTGAAATTGTATGTAGCCGGCTGGGTTTCTTATCGAGCCGCCCTGGCGAACCTCCAGGTGCAGGTGCGGGCCGCTTGATAGACCCGAGCTGCCGATTCCACCAACGACCTCGCCCGCTACTACCGGACCTACTGGTGCGGCTCGATAGCTGCCCGAGCTAACCGCTCTAGCTAGTGCCGCGTCAGCCTCGGCTTTTTCCTTTTTCAGTTTACTGACCAAATCTTTGTATCTTGCTTCTTCACCACGAGTAACAGATAGGATGTTGGCTTGCTCGGTCTTATTTTGCTCAAGACCTGCCCTCTGACCTACTTGTTGAAGCTTGAGAGTCTTTTGTTCGTCTTGTTGTGACTGAATCTGAAGTTTGAGTTGAATAATCTTTTCGGTAGATTCTTGAATGCCGGTTTTTAGACGCTCCAGATACTCTTGGTCATTGATAAAATCGGAGAAACTGTCGCTGCCCACCAGGAGCTCAACAGTTGAAGCACCACCACGCTTATATAATGCTCGCATGCTTGATTTAAGCAGCCCCTTTTGACGCTCTAGCTCGGTCTGAGCGTTTTCTAGGTCAGTTTCTAGCTGCTTAAGTTTGACGTCTATTAGTTCTATTTGGGTTGTAGCTTGAGCGATTTGTACATTCAGACTACCGACTGTCCGTTTTAAAGAGTCAACTTGAGTAGATAGTTCTTTGGCCTTGGCGTTATTGGCATTAATGGCCTCCTGCAGAGCGGCTGCTTGGGCCCTTAGCTCTGATTCTGTTGCGGCAGAAGCTGGGATTACAGCTTTGCCAAAAATCATAGAAGCTACAGCAAATACCATAACTACCACTCCTACAGTGAGACGTTTAATAGAGACTGAGCGTGTTTTATTTCTTGGTTTTTTCATTTTAGTTATTAACATAGACTATTATCCCTCGATACTGGCCAGATTACCAGTGCTTAAGCTTTAGGTGCTTTTCCATGGCCAGAGTACTCGAAATTATACCAATAAGAATACCGACAAAGATTGACCCGAACAAACAAGCGGCAATCGTCGATGGTTGTGTGAAAAACTTGTAGGTTTCGGCAAACTCGGCCTGGTTAGAAACTTTAGAACCAATTGACAGTATCACCGAATATACAGCGCTATTTGCCAATACGCCGGCTATGATTCCGTAGATTGATGCTTCGACTAAAAACGGCCCTCGAATATAATCGGGCGTAGCACCAATTAGTTTCATGATCCGTATCTCCTCAGCCCGAGTAAAAATAGCCATACGGATAGTGTTGAATATTATAAGTGCTGATACGATCGTAAAGACAACTGCCGCAAAAATACTGGCTGTAGTTATAAAACGCTGTGCGGCCGCGGCACGGTCTATTGTCTTCCTGGCGTCGGTTCGGCCTAGGGTGATGCTCTCGATTGAAGAAGCGTGCTTTTCGTCTTTGGCTATTTTTTCGATTTCGTTGGTTTTACTGAGGTCGTTCACGCTGACTTCGAACGATGCCGGCAAAGTATCGCTGCCAACCAGATTTAGTCCTTCTAAAAGCTGTGCGTCGTTTTGAAAACTGTCGCTAAACCTGGCTCTAGCCTCTTCTTTGCTTACGTACTGGACGCTGGCGGCATACTTGTTGCTGGTCAAATCGGAGTTTAATGCACTGCGAGCTTCGTCGGAGGTGTCGTCGTTAAGGTAAATTGATACCTTAAGGCTTTTTGACAGTTCATCTATTGCATTATTGGCCGTCACGTTGAGTACAATCGCCAGCTGAATAATGATAAGTGCCACTACCATTACGGCTGTTGCCGCTATCGTAAGCCACGAATTTCGGAACAAATTTGTACAGCCGACTCTTACGATTCTGGCTAAGGTGTTCAACTTTTGACGCATCATTTTTAAACCGCCTTATATTCGGCACGGGCTTTATCGCTAACGATATGGCCATCTTTGATAGTCACCACCCGACGTTTCAGTTTATTTACTATATCTTGGTTGTGGGTAGTCAGAAGAACTGTGGTGCCGTATTGATTGATCTTCTCGAGCACTCTAATGACATCCCAAGCATGCTTAGGGTCAAGATTGCCGGTTGGCTCATCGGCAATTAATATTTTGGGCTGACGAACGACAGCTCTTGCAATCGCCACTCGTTGACGTTCACCACCAGATAGCTCACCTGGATATGATTTTTCCTTGCCTCTTAGGCCGACGATATCTAACACCTTCGGCACGGTGTGGGCAATTTCTTTGTTGCTCATGCCAACTATTTCGAGTGCAAACGCCACATTCTCATAGACAGTTTTGTTCGATAGCAACTTAAAATCTTGAAAAACGACGCCTATCTTGCGCCTTAGAAATGGGATATCTTTATTTTTAAGCTTATCGTAGTCAATACCACCGACAATAATCTTGCCGCTAGTTGGTTTTTCTTCACGGGTTAACAGCTTTAATATCGTACTTTTACCGGCGCCGCTTGGGCCGACCAAAATAACAAACTCCTTCGGTTCAACATGAAGATTAATGCGCTCTAGCGCGGCACCCTTACCGGCGTATGTTTTGGTTACACGATCTAAAAGAATCACCTATTCATTATAGCAAAAGGGATATGCTTATACTTGTTCTAAATATGATTCAATGAATTGGTCAAGGTCACCGTCAAGAACCGCCTCGGCATCAGCCGTCTCGTATTTTGTGCGAGTATCTTTGACCATGGTATAGGGGTGCAGCACATAATTTCGTATCTGGTTTCCCCACGCTGCCTGCTCGTTGGGGCCTTTTAGCTCAGTTACTTTATCTTTATGTTGTTGCTCTTTGAGCACCGCAAGCTTGGACCGCAGAATCGTCATGGCTGTTTCGCGGTTTTGCAGTTGCGAACGTTCATTCTGGATCGCCACCACGACACCGGTCGGTAAATGCGTTATACGCACCGCCGAATCGGTGGTATTTACACTCTGGCCGCCCTTGCCACCGCTACGATAGACGTCAATCTTTAAGTCTTTGTCATCAATTTCGACTTCGCCCGCCGATGTAATTTTGGGGACAACGTCCACTTTTGCAAAGCTGGTTTGCCGCAGTGAATCAGCGTTAAACGGACTAAGTCGAACCAAACGGTGGACGCCGTGCTCACCTTTTAACTTGCCGTACAGAAACTCGCCGCCGCTCAATGAGAAGGTGCTGCTTTTTATACCGGCTTCTTCGCCGGCTGATTCTTCGATAATTTGAGCTTTTAGACCGCTTTTCTCAGCCCACCGCAGATACATTCGCCGCAGGCTAGCCGCCCAGTCCTGGGCGTCGGTTCCGCCAGCACCGGCGTAAACGGTTAATATTGCGGCGTGGTCGTCGTACGGACCATCAAATATAAGTTCGCTTTTTGCCATTTCGTAGCTTTTTTTTAATTTCTCCAGCTGGCTAGCCAGATCGGCCTCCAAACTGTTATCGCTCATAGCCGCTAGTTCTGCCAGCTCAGTCGCGTCTTTAATTAGAGCATCCCAAAATTCGATGTTCTGCTGCAAGTGATTGTGTCTTTTGGTTAGTTCTTGAGCCTTAGCTGGGTCCTGCCAAAGATCGGCTTTTGCAACTTGTTCGGTTAGTACATTAAATTCTGCCCGTTTGTCGTCTAGATTAGCCTTTTTGCTAGCCTTTTCGACATCGTTCTTCAACTGATTTATTATCTTTAAATTAGCATCCATGTCCTATATAGCTTAGCCTATTTTTGCCAAAGCGGCTCAATAACACCCGAGAGTTCACGAACGTTATCTAGTTTGGTATGCCCCAAAACCGCCAGACCCCAGATTTGTTCAGCAAACATGGTATTAAAGTTTGCCTGTAGCTCGCTCAATGAAACGGCCCGCATTCTTTCGTCAAAATGTGCATAGTCTTCGATTTCTTCCTGCAAAAAGTAAGTGTTGCTGTAGCCCGAAACGATTCCCGAAACTGTTTGGCCGCTACGGAGGTGCTTGCCTATCAGATATTGGCTGGCCGCTTGCAGCTCTTGGCGGCTTAGCTCACCGGCCGATACAGCCGATAACTCATCGCGAATCAGCCGAAACAGAATCGGCGCGTTAGTTATGCTCACCTGGGCGCCTATCCACCAGTTATGACAGTCGCGTGCCGTATTCTGCCCCGAGCCCATTGCGTAAACCAAACCCCGCTCTCTAGCCTTCCCCAAAATACGCGAGTAAAGCGTCTCAGTTAATATCGTGGTAGCAACCAGTAAGCTGTCGCGGGCAGGTTCAGGCAATGGCTGCCTGGTGTAGGTGTCGATGTAAAAATAAAGATTTGGCACATGACTGCGTCTGATTAACAGCGGTTTAGCCATACGTTTGGGTCGTTCTTTAGGCAGAGCCGTTCTGTCGCTGCCGTTTGGCAGCGTTAGAAAGTTGTTGAATATCTTCTCTAAACTGGCGGTTCTGTTTTTTAACCTGCCGGCAATAATGAAACGGGCATTCTTAATGGTGTGGGTTTGTTTGTAATGACGGGCCACATCGGCCAAGTTAACGCTTTTCATAAGTTCGACCCGTTTTTGGTCAACCAGCGCAACTAGTCCCATCTTTTGACGAAGCGCGATACTTAAATGACGAAAGTGATTATTGCTCCGCCCGACTAGCTCTTCGCGTACGTTACCAACCTCGGCGACAAACTCTTCTTCCAAAAAAAGCGGTTCCGAGATCGCTACCAGTAAAAGTTCCAGCACCCTTTGCCATTCAAAATCAGCGCACTCAGCCTCATAAGTAATGTCGTAGACCCCTGTCGAAGCATTGCAGTAGGCGCCGTTTTTTTCAATCTCGGCCTGGAAATCTCTAGCTTTTGGAAAGCGTTTGTTGGCACCAAGCAACAAATGCTCCATCAAGTGCGCAGTCTCCCACTTAGCCTTTGGTAGCAGGTACTCGCCTGCTCTAAAGTTTATTTCGCTATAGATAACTTTGGCATCGGGTACATCAATAACTAAGCCAGTTAGGCCGTTTTTGAATGTTACTTCTTTGACTGTATGTTTCATGGGGTTTTTAGATTAGACTCTGCAGTGTCTCCCACAAGACACCCCAAGCCTTTTTTGGGCTATCGACGGCGCTTGCCCGCCTTGCGACGTTTGCGCTCTGCCTTTCTGGCCTTTTTAATTTTGTCGTGATGCTTCGCACTAGGTGCTACTGCTGATTTACTAAAATCTTCTTCGCTCAGTGCCGTGGCGTCTATGATCTTATCGGCTCCGGCAACAGATTGTTTGGCAGCTCTAGTCAGTTCGGTCTCGGTAGGTCTTTGCCGTCCGATTTCACCGTCAACAGGTTCAGCATGGAAAAGCGCCCTTAAAACGTCGTGACGCAAAACAGCCTGCATCTCCTCGAAAAGTCGCTGAGCCTGACGACGATACTCTACTAGCGGATCACGCTGGCCAATGCTTATCCAATGAATACCCTCACGCAAGTGGTCCATGTTCTCTAAGTGCTGCATCCACAAGTTATCAAGGACTTGAAGATATATGTCGCGTTCGACTTTTTCAAAGACTTCTTTTCCAAATTCACGGCCTCTGTCCTCGTATAACTGCTTGGCGCTAGCGAATAGAGCGGGCTCAAACTTATTAGCGTCGGCGTTAAACAGCTTGTCCATGGTGTCGTCGTCTAGCGGGAAAACCTCCTGCAAGATACCTTCAAAAGCTTCGGTTAAAGAGTCTGGTGAGCTAGCCAATAAACGCGACTGCTCAAAGATAAAGGTCATAATTCGCCCATGTACGTTGGCTTCGTGCAGGATTTCGCGGCGCATAATATACGTCGCTTTGCGATGCCGGTTCATAACGTCGTCATATTGAACAACATTTTTGCGCATATCAAAGTTAAAGCCTTCGACCTTTTTCTGGGCAGCTTCGAGACTTTTACTAATCATACGATTTTCAATTGGTGTTTTGTCGTCAATGCGCAGCCTGCCCATTACGGCTTTGATGCGATCACCACCGAAAATGCGCATTAGATCGTCCTCGGTACTCACAAAAAACTGGCTGGCGCCGGCGTCACCTTGACGGCCTGAACGCCCCCGCAACTGGTTATCGATTCGCCTTGATTCATGGCGCTCGCTACCTAGTACGAATAAACCGCCGAGCTTTTTTACTTCTTCTGCCAGGACAATGTCGGTACCACGCCCGGCAATGTTGGTGGCCAGTGTTACTGCGCCTTTTTGGCCGGCATTGGAGACAATCGAGGCTTCTTTTTCGTTATTTTTGGCGTTCAATAACTGGTGAGGAATACCGGACTTCTTAAGTAAGCTGGCTAAAACTTCGTTTTTTTCTATAGAAACAGTGCCGATTAAAACTGGTTGGCCCTTTTTATGAAGTTCGGCAACCTCTTTAACAATGGCCGTGAATTTACCCATTTCGGTTTTGTATATCCGATCGGGTCGGTCAAGACGAACGACTTTTTGGTTGGGTGGGATTTGCAATACGTCAAGTTTATATATTTGGTGAAACTCTTCACTCTCTGTTTCGGCAGTACCGGTCATACCGGCCAGCTTACCGTAGAGCCTAAAGTAATTCTGAAAGCTGATAGTTGCAAGTGTCATTGACTCTTCTTGGACCTTAACGCCCTCTTTAGCCTCAATAGCCTGGTGCAGACCCTCGTTATATCGTCTACCCTTAAGCAAACGGCCGGTGAATTCATCAACAATTACCACTTCGCCTTCTCGGGTCACTACATAGTCTTTATCTCGTTTAAATAAACTCTGCGCCCTTAGTGATTGATCAATGTGGTAAATAGTCCGAATATTAGTCGTAGCATACAAATCAATAATACCGAGGGACTTCTCGAGATAGTCAACTCCTGCATCAGTTAGAACAACCGCTTTTCGCTTTTCATCAACTTCATAATGTTCGTCTTTTTTGAGTTGTCTAATTAGTTTTGCAAATTGGGCATATGCGCTACCACTGGTGGCGGCTGGAGCCGAAATGATTAATGGCGTGCGGGCTTCGTCAATCAAGATTGAGTCAACCTCGTCGACAATGGCATAGGCTAAATCGCGCTGCCTAAGCTGGCTGACCTCACGAACCATGTTATCGCGTAAGTAGTCAAAGCCGTACTCGTTGTTAGTGCCATAGGTTATATCGGCTCTGTAGGCTTCTTGGCGAGTTGTTGGTTTTAGGTGTTTAAAACGGGGGTCGGAATGATCTTTGTTATCAAAATTAGAGTCAACTATAAAGGAGTGATCCGGTATGATTACGCCGACACTTAAGCCCAAGAAATTGTAGACCTGCCCCATCCAGCCAGCATCACGCTGTGCCAAATAGTCATTCACGGTCACAACATGAACACCCTTGCCCATAAGAGCATTAAGATAAACCGGCAATGTCGCAACCAGTGTCTTGCCTTCGCCGGTCTTCATTTCGGTTACTTTGCCTTCGTGCAGCGCCATACCCCCGACCAACTGAACATCAAAATGTCTCTGGCCAAGCGTCCGACGAGCCGCTTCGCGCACAACCGCAAAGGCGTCCGGCAATATCTTGTTTAGGTTTTCCGGTTTGTCATTGAGCCGCTTCTTCAGAGCATCGGTTTGCTGCTTGAGCTCTTTGTCGGACATTTTTTTGTAAAACTGCTCGCGCGCATTAATATCGCTCACTCTTTTGGTGAGTCGTTTTAGGGTGCGAACCTGTGGATCACCCAGCGCCCGTTTAAGTAACTTTTTCATTTGTTTCCTTTTGGGAGTATAGTTTCTTGATCTTCTAAAAAACTTGAAGATTAAAAAATCGTGACACCTTTGACCTAGTTACTATTGTAACGGATGAGTGGCCCTGTTGCCTACCCACGCATTTTGCAATGAACTTATTTCATATCTCCAATCTGTTAAGTGGAACCTGACCTGGTGAGTACGATTTGTCAGTTCTTATGAGGAAACATACCCTTGGGTACGTTTCCGAACAAAACTTGGAATACGTGCGCCAGGTCGGGTTGAGGCTGGATGGGAGGTATGGGGTGGGTTCTATAATTAGCGGCGGCCGGGAATTATTTTTCCCAAAAATCGTCGCACACTTCTGCTTTTTCGACCCGACCTCGGGCTCGTGCGTTTATCTTTGTACTTTTTTAACTGAGTTTTCAGCTTTGCTTCAACAATATCAACGGCAGCGTACATGTTCATAGTAGTGTCAGACACCATAATCTGCTCGCGCGGCAAATGTAAAATTACTTCGCAGGTAAATTGCTTTCTGTCTTTAGCGTGGTTCTCTTTGAGCTTAACTTCGGCGTGGAGCGATTGCCGTGCTTCCCTTTGAATAAATTTATCTAGACTACCCACTTTTTTTGTTACGTATTTATGCAGATCCTCGTCAACTTCAGCATGTACGCTGTTAATCTCGATACGACTAATCATAGCTCTCTCCTTCCGCCCATATATGGCACTAATACTTCCGGCACTTTAACTTTTCCTTCTTTGGTTTGATAATTTTCAATAATCGCAATCAATGGTCTTTGAGAAAATGCCGTTGCATCATTTGTATGAGCAAACTCGAGTGAACCGTCGGCTCGCCGAACGCGCGTCTTCATCGCCCGTGCCTGATAGTCAGTAATATGGTCAGCTGTATGGGTTTCGCGGTAAGTCTCTTGACTGGGCAGCCACGCTTCAATATCAACGCCCTTAGCATTTGGTCGGCCAATATCCGCCGTACACTTCTCTAGTACATGGTAAGGCAGCCCCAACTGAACCATAAAATATTCTTGAATCGCAACCATGAAAAGGTGCTCATCAAGAGAATTGTCGGCCACGGTAAAACTCTCCATTTCAAGTTTGTTGAACTGATGGAGGCGAAAAAGGCCTTCAGTGTCTTTACCGTAAGTACCGGCTTCTCGCCTGAAGGCTGTGGTATAGCCAACGTAACGAATCGGCAGCTCCGCTTCTGGTAAAATCTCATCAAGATACATCGGTGAGATAGTGTGTTCAGCGCTGGCGTTCAGCCACAAATTTTCATCTTCGATTTTGTAGGTTTGCTCTTCCTTATTTAACCGCCCGGTGGCTTCGAACACTTCTTTTTTGGCTGCCGCGGGGGGCAAGACCGGCACAAAGGCTTTAGGGCTGACAGATAACTTATTCTCATTTATTATGCTTTGCAATATTTCTTCGTTAGCAAGTACGTCCATGCCGTATTGCCACAAGGCAAATTCCAAGCGGACTAAATCGCCCTTAGTGTACACAAACCTTGCGCCCGCGATTTTTGTGGCTCGTTCTTTATCAAGCCAGCCTCTTGCGATGGCAATTTCTTCGTGATTTTTGGGTTCGAAATCGAATTTTGGCGGTTCGCCTACGGTTTTAACTACCACGTTTTCGGCTTCTGTTTTACCAATCGGTACGCTTTCAAGTGGCATATTCGGCACTTGCTTAATTAGACTCATAAAAGCTTCGTCCGCTTCGTTCAATTGACTTTCACGCTCAGCTAATTCAACTTTGATTTGTTTGCCTTCTTCGATATCTTCGTCGTTTGGCTTCCCGCCCTTCATGCGGCCAGAAACCTCGTTACGACGAGCTCTAAGGGCTTCAACCTGCCCCATTAGCTCGCGACGAGAGATGTCTAACTCCAAGATTTTATCAACATCAACGGGGTAACCTTTTTGCAGAGCTTTTTCCTGAACGAGTTTTGGGTTCTCACGAATTATTTGTATATCAATCATAAATATCAGTATACAGTTTACAGTTTACAGTTTACAGTCAGAACTTACTTTTTTTTGATTGCATCGAGTGTAAGTTGGGTGCGGGCGCGGGCGTAGGCACAGTGTTCACATTCACCACCCATGGCTGCAGTCCCGACTGCCGGCATTTCGCCCTCTAAACAGGCTTTCATCATGATAAGGGTTGGCTCCACCCAAGAGTCACTGCCCGAATAGGCAATAACTTTGGTGCGGAACTCCAGCTTGTCATGAAAACCGTTTAGATCTAGCCGGCCATTGGTGTATACAAAATAGCCCGTATCACTAACTTTGAAGCCGTTTTGGCGTAGCAACCATTGGTAAACCTCTAGTTGACGCTTGTAACTAATCTGCCAATCGGCATCAAGCGAAACTTCGCTTTGTTTGGCGGTGGCTTTGTAATCAACCACAATTAGGTTGCCCTGCTCGTCAACCCACAAATCATCAACCGCCCCTGTAATTAAAAAGTTGGTCTGTGCGTGTTCTACCTGAACGCCAACAAAGTTCTCGCGCCACTTATCAAGATCATCGTGCGCAAAAGGAATGGCCGATACCCCAAATTCAATCATTATGGGGTGTGGTTGTTTCTTTTTTCGGTAAGTATCAAACTCTTTTTTAAAAAGTTCGTCGATCGCTTTGTTGATCTGAAATGGCGGGCTGCTGGGTCGTTTAATTTTTAACCTTGCATCGAGCCAAAAACAGCGCTGGCACTGTGTGAACAGCTCTATTTTGCTGCGCGACAGCCTAAAAGCTGTCTTTTGACCCGGTTTATATGGAAGACTGCGCTGATAGGCCATATGATTGCAACCTAATTACGGTCGAAGTATCCCTGCAAAGACTTGCCAGGCCAGAGCCGATTTAGCTAACAAACTAAGCACAATGTAGGTTTTTTCACCATACAAATAGTCGGCGAATCGTCCACGGCGTCGGTACTGAAAGAACATGTTCAGGGCAAAGCTATTAAAGAGTAAGAATATGCTCCCCAAAATAAAGTAAACAAACGCCGGGGGTGCAGCCGAGCCGTACCTGGCTGAGCCAACGACATACAAAAGGAAGACTATCCAAGGTAGCGCAGCCGCTTTGCAGCCAATTAAGTAGGTAAACCAGTTAACCTTGGAACGTCCTTGATTAACTAGCTCCATGGCCAAACCACAGAGATTCATGACAGCACACGATCCGGCTATTAATAGTAATGTACTCAAGTCGTACACCCCAGCGATCATAGCGATCGCTATTAGCATTAGGCTTGCACTAAAACTGTATTCAATCCACCTAGCGTAATTAATTCGTTTGGCAAGATTAGCTTCGTAGCGTTTGCGATACCAGGTGGCCACACTTATATGTGCAATAGCCGATACTACAAAAAATGCCGCTATTAACCAAGACATATTGACGTCAAATAGCTGTCGGCTAGCCGGTACCAGCACAAGGTTTTCGGCTGTCGAAGCCAAAGAATCGGTCGTTAAATAACTGGTGCTTACTGGTAAACTGCGCTCCGCGCTCAAAACTACGACCAACACCGCCGAAACTGTGTGTAGACCCGCGGCGACATAGTTCCAAAGCCGCAAATTGCTGAGCTTTTGTTTTAGGCTTGGGATCTTTGTCTTAATAACAACCGTTTTCTTTTTTTGAACTTTTGCTTGCACGGTTTTTTTTGAAACATTAGCTTTAGACGATTTTGAAGTGGTTTTGGTTTTTCGGACTGGTTTTTTGAGTGATTTTGTTGCCATGAACAACAGTTTAGCATAAAAGCACTCTACGCCACTGCGGGGCAGACGCGGAGATTACGGTTGTCATTCTCGGGATTCGTCAGGTTCGAGTTGACCTGACCGTCATTGACGTTCCGGATCTGCACGTTGCCGTCTGCCTTCCTTGATAGAGTATCAACGGCCAAAAAACTGAACATGATCAATCTCTGGCACCATTCTTTCAGAGACAAAGAGATCCCTATTCTATCAAGATTCCAGTGGTGTTAAGGTTAATGGTCGACTGCCGCGGCAGTACCGGCGGGCCTAAACGGACAAGCCGTGCCGGCCTTTTGACGCGTATTGGCAATGCTGACCCTGAGAGCCGCTGACCGTCGTAGCTTGCAAGGTTTGAACCCCCGCAAAGACAGGCGCGCTTGTTTCACTCTCTAAAGACAAAAGATACAGGATTCACTAAAAAAGTCAAAGGGACAAAAGTCAAATTTCCGGAATCACCACTGCGGGGCAGACGCGGAGATAACGGTCGCCATCCTCGGGAGACGACAGGTCCGAGCCGACCCGACCGTCAAGGACGTTCCGGAGCTGCACGAGGCCGTCCGCCGTAAGCGGTTCGCCAGGTAACATCGTCCACGTCCATAGATCATCGGTTTCTTCAGCTAACGGTTTGCTATCGGGCAAAGTTACGCCACGTTCACGAGTATCGGCTACTTTGGAACTGTATAATGGGTCAGTTATGCCACGGGTATCATAAGTAGCACCGCCCAGTTCAATCTGGAAGAGTGTGTCGTTTTTCTCTGACATGACGGCTTTGTAGCTTCTGGCCGGGTCATACTCTTTTTTGGGATCGCCGATGTCAACACCGGCACCGGTGTGGATGAGTCCGAAGATTTGCTTACCATCTACCTCGCTCATGACAACACGCAGGGTATCTTCGGTAACACCTTTTTCTTTAAGCGGGCCGGCGGCAA
>Ga0163144_10000955_pt1 | contig 68512 bp, 65 predicted proteins | sample OliLak19BULKMAT1_FD_123175 | JGI IMG/M metagenome (GOLD analysis project Ga0163144, IMG submission 123175) | Freshwater microbial mat bacterial communities from Lake Vanda, McMurdo Dry Valleys, Antarctica - Oligotrophic Lake LV.19.BULKMAT1 | ecosystem: Environmental > Aquatic > Freshwater >...
CTATGTGGATCGCTCTGGCCGGAGCCTGCGCGGTGGGGCAACCCAGTCTGCGCCGTCTCTACATCGCGGCGGGAACGGATCTCTCATTGGTGGAGATCACCCGAGGGGCCCGATTGTACTTGGCGTTGGCGGGCGGGGTGCAATCGCCTCTGGTACTGGGCAGCGCGTCGACTTCGGCCTCCTCGGGTTGGCCGGGGCTGGCAGGCAGGGCTTTGCGCGCAGGAGACCGGCTGCAGACGGCGGCACCCCGGCTGAGCTTTCCCGCACGGCAGACGTATTGGTCCGCATCCTTTCGATTTCTTCCATCCCAGGGCACCGCAAAAACGCTTCGTGTTTTGTCCGGTCCTCAGTGGGAGTGGTTTTCTGAAACTGTTCGGCGGACTTTTCTGGGAGAGTCCTATGGGGTGAGTGGACGATCGGATCGCATGGGCGTTCGCCTGCAAGGATCGCCATTGCTGCTGGCTGAGCCTCGTGGGCTGATTTCTGAAGGCGTGGCTTTCGGTTCCGTGCAAGTTCCTCCGGACGGCCAACTGATCGTTCTCTCGGCGGAACGGCAGACACTCGGAGGCTATCCGAAAATTGCCAACGTCATCACCGCAGACCGATCCATCGTTGCTCAACTGCGACCAGGCGACCGAGTGCGTTTTGAAATGACCTCGCCGCAGACAGCTTACGAATTGCTGGGGCGTCAAGAGAGGGCCCTGACGACCCTTCGTGCCGGATTGGCGGCCAACGACCGAGACCATGACACGCATTGATCTTAATTGTGACTTGGGGGAAGGGGGTGCCGGTGACGCCGAGCTGATGCGGTGGGTCAGCTCGGTGAACATCGCCTGCGGCGCGCACGCGGGTGATCGCGAAACGATGAGGCGGGCGGCCGAGCTGGCCGCTCAGTCGGGCGTCGCCATCGGAGCGCATCCGGGGTATGAAGACCGAGTTCACTTTGGCCGGAGGGAGCTTCAGCTCGAACCGTCGGCAATTGAGGAGCTCGTAGCCCGGCAGTTCGACGCGTTGCGCGCAATCGCCCCGGTTCGTCACCTCAAGCCGCACGGCGCGTTGTACAATCAAGCTGCGCGTGACCTCAGTGTTGCAGAGTCCATCGTCCGGGCGGTGATGGCGGTCGATCGGCGAGTTATTCTCTATGGGTTGGCCGGTAGCTGCCTGCTGTCCGCCGGAGTGGCGGCCGGATTGACGGTCGCGAGCGAGGTATTTGCCGACCGCGCGTACGAAAGCGACGGCAGTTTGACCCCAAGGAACCGCAGCGACGCACTCCTCGTCGACGTGGATGCGGCCGTGGCGCAGGTGATGCAGATGGTCAGGTTCGGCACGGTGACCAGTCGGGAGGGTCGAGTCACTCCGGTGCGCGCGGACACGGTTTGTGTTCACGGCGATGGACTTCGAGCACTCGAACTGACTCGCCGAGTACGTCAAGCCCTTGGGGCCGACGGCATGCTATTGGGACCGCCGGGGACGTGACGGTTGTGTCTCCACGCGCGGAAGGATAGTGGTTGTGCTTGATCCCTCCGATCGGGGAAACTTACCCCCGCATGAGTGGCAACCGGGTACTGGTCACTGGTTTTGAACCCTTTGGTAATGATCGGATCAATCCTTCGGAATTGATCGTGAAGCATCTCAACGGCTGCGAAATAGCGGGGGCGACGATCATCGGACGGGTACTTCCGTGCGTTTTTGGTGAGTCGAGCCGTGAGTTGCGCCGGTTGATTGACGAAATGGATCCGTCCGCCGTGCTATGCTTGGGTCAGGCCGGAGGACGTGAGGGAATCACGCTGGAGCGGGTTGCGCTGAACGTGGATGATGCTCGATTAGCGGACAATGCGGGTGGTCGGCCGATCGATGCCGCCGTCATCGAGGGAGGGCCCGTGGGCTATTGGAGCACGCTGCCCATCAAAGCGATGGTGGCGTCACTCGTTGAACAGGGGCTGCCCGCCTCGGTTTCGCAGACCGCAGGGACCTACGTCTGCAATCATGTTTTCTACTCTCTGATGCATCACGTGATGACGCGAAACGGCGGGCCGCGGATCAGGGCCGGGTTTATCCATGTACCTTGGCTCCCTGAGCAGGTGAAGACACGTCCGGGGCAATCCGCGTTGCCGCTGGATGCTCAGCTGAGGGCGATTCGCTCGTTGATTGAGACCGCGCTCACTTCGGACGAACGTCGTCTCGAGGGAGGAGCGGAGCATTGACGGGCGGGGTTTTCGCGTTTGCGAGCGTGGTGGCGAGCGTGACGAAGGCCGCGAGGGCGGGATCGAGGGGCTTGGCGATTTTCCACCCGACGACAAGTCTGCTCTCCGGGGCGGGACCGGCGAGCGGGCGGAATGCGACATCCGCCGGCAGTTGCCGCGCCTCGGAAGGACACATGAAGGTCGCGCCCAGTCCGGCGCGAACCAAACCCACGCCATTCGCGCGAGGCCAGACCTCCTCTGCGACGGTGGGCGTGACGCCCGCTTGGGCAAACGCGCCTAGCGTGCGATCATAGAATCCCGGATTATTGACTCGCGGGAACAGCACAAAGGGGGTGGATGCCAAGTCCCGGAGTCGGAGCTGGGTGAGTTCGAGCAACGGATGGTCGCCTGGCAGGAGGACGCCATTGCGTTCGCGTAGCAGCAGGTGTGTGGAGAGTCCGGGGGTCGATGCGTCAGGATGGAAAAAACCGCAGCCCAGATCGCCGGAGGTGAGCGCAGCGACCTGCGCCGATGTGGGGGATTCGTTGAGTTCGAGTCGGATTCCTGGGTGCCGTCGGTGAAATTCGCGAAGAATCCCGGGAAGGACGGTGGCCATGGCCAGCCCCGTGAAGGCGATGCGAACCAGTCCACGTTCGCCGAAAGCGACTGCGCGTGCTTCTGCGGGAAGGGCGGTCAGACTCTTGAGCAACGGTTCAACTCGGAGAAGCAAGGCTGCTCCGACCGAAGTCAGGTTAACGCCTCGACGGGAGCGTTCAAACAGGCGGGCACCCCAGGCGGACTCAAGCTGGACGATTGCACGGCTGAGTGCCGGTTGAGCGACAGCCAACGACTCCGCAGCCCGCCGGAAGTGGAGGTGGCGGGCGACTTCTCGAAAGTAAACCAAGTGGCGCAAATCGAAAGTGAACTGATACTCAGCAGGCATCACAGAAGCCTAAACAAGTATTTCCCGGCACTACAGCTCCGTGTTATGATCGTTGCTTGATTGACGCGTTGACGAGTTTTCCTGATATTTCTTCTTTTCCATGGCTAAATCCCTTTTCCAGAAAGTCTGGGACGCACACACGGTCCGCACGCTGGCCAACGGCCAGACGCAGCTCCTGGTTGGCACGCATCTGATCCACGAGGTCACAAGTCCCCAGGCGTTTGGCATGTTGCGCGACCTCTCGCTGAAGGTCGCGATGCCTCACCGGACGTTTGCCACGGTCGATCACATTGTGCCGACAGATCAATTTGCGGAGCCGTTCGCAGATCCCTTGGCCGATGCCATGATCAAGGAGTTGCGGAAAAATTGCGCGGAGTTCGGCATCACGTTTTTTGATCGAGCCACGGGCAAGCAGGGCATCGTCCACATTGTTGGCCCCGAGCAGGGCATTACGCAGCCCGGGACCACGATTGCTTGCGGCGACTCTCACACGTCGACCCACGGTGCGTTTGGAGCGATCGCCTTTGGCATCGGGACGACTCAGATCCGCGACGTTCTTGCGACCCAGACGATGGCGTTGGGACGGTTGAAAGTCCGACGGATCAACATCAATGGCCGACTCCGGCCGGGAGTGTATGCCAAGGATGTGATCCTCCACATTATCCGAGTCCTCGGAGTGAATGGCGGTACAGGTTTCGCCTATGAATACGGTGGGGAGGTCTTTGACCGGTTCTCCATGGAAGAGCGGATGACGGTGTGCAACATGTCGATCGAAGGTGGAGCTCGAGCCGGCTATGTTAATCCAGACGAGACCACCTACGCCTATCTCAAGGGACGTCCTTACGCCCCCAAAGGTGCGGCATGGGACGAGGCGGTGGCGCGGTGGAAAGGCTTCGCGAGCGATCCAGATTGCGCCTATGACGATGTGGTAACGATCGATGCCTCGGAAATTGCGCCGACGGTCACTTGGGGCATCAATCCCGGGCAGGGCATTTCGATCAATGAATGCATTCCCGATCCGGCGAAGGTGGTCGGCGATGAGAAATCATCGGTCGAAGAAGCCTTGGCTTATATGAAGCTCGCCCCAGGGGCGCCGATCAAAGGAACGCGGATTGACGTCGCGTTTGTGGGATCCTGCACCAACGGGCGCCTCAGCGACTTTCAGGAAGTGGCGAGGTACCTCAAAGGCAAGCACGTGGCCCCCGGGGTGAAGGCGATCGCGGTTCCCGGATCGCAGGGTGTGGGAGTTCTGTGTGCGGAGTTGGGGATCGATCGGATTTTCCGCGATGCCGGATTTGAGTGGCGCGAAGCTGGCTGTTCGATGTGCCTGGCGATGAACCCCGACAAGTTGATCGGCGATCAGCTCTGCGCGAGCTCGTCGAATCGGAATTTCAAGGGACGCCAAGGTTCACCCACAGGTCGGACCCTGCTCATGAGCCCGCTGATGGTGGCCGCGGCCGCGGTGACCGGGGCGGTCGCTGACGCGCGTGAGGTCTTTGGGGTCGGCGCGAATTGAACGCCAACTGAACAACCCTTTCGCGTACCAAGCGTCTCGAAAATCTCCTTACCATGGCTCTCGCAAAAATTACGTCTGTCACCGGTCGCGGTGTCACTGTCCCCGGCAACGATATCGACACCGATCGAATCATTCCGGCGCGATTCATGAAATGCGTCACGTTTGATGGATTGGGTGAATTCCTTTTCTACGACGTGCGGAAGAACGCCGACGGCTCAGACAAGACTCACCCGTTGAATGAAGCCCGTTTCAAAGGGGCCACGGTCCTGTTGTCCGGACTGAATTTCGGCTGCGGTTCGTCACGGGAGCATGCTCCTCAGGCGATTCAGAAGTACGGCTTCAAGGCGATCATCGCCGAAGGATTTGCCGAAATCTTTTTCGGCAATTGCACCACGCTTGGAATGCCTTGCCTCGTGGCCAAGCGTGAGGATATCGCCCGGATCTCGGAAGCGGTGAATGCCGACCCTTCGCTTGAAATCACCTTGGACCTGGTGTCTCGCGAGATTCGTTTTGGTTCTCAGGTGATCAAGGCGACCGTGCGGGAGTCCGATCGCGATGGGTTGATCAATGGTCGCTGGGACGCGATCGGCGAGTTGCTCGACGGAAAGGCTGCGATTCAGGAGATCGCTACGAAACTGCCGTACCTCGCGGCCTGAGAGCTGTGGGATCCGGTTGGATCAACGTTGACCGTCAGATCCACAGGCTACCGCCGGCTGATTGCGTTGGTGTCGCGTGACGGCCTGCGGCCGGATTGGGTTTTTTCCAGAAGGAGCGAATTTCTCTGAACCTTTCCCGGTTTAAAGGCGTCTCCACACTCACCCTCTTTTATGTTCTTTGCGATCATCGATATCTTTAAAGGCGCCGACTTCCTCATTTACCCGCTCGGGTTGTGCTCGATTGCGATGGTATTCATTCTTGGCGAACGCTCCTATGCGTTGCGGAGGACGGCCATCATGCCCGAGGACCTGGTGGATGCGATTGTTGCGGGCAAGCCCATCACCGGAGGTCAGCACTCTGTGCTGGCTCGGATCATTGCGTTCGCGGAGCGTCACCCGGGTGATGAGGGTGCGGTCAAGGCATTCGCCCGCTTGGAGTTGAATCGGATGGAGCGGGGATTGCCCTATCTGGATATCATTTACGCGGCAGCACCGCTCATCGGCCTGACGGGCACCGTATGGTCCTTGTTGCGGGTCTTCTCGGCGATTTCGAGTGAGACCGGACTTCCGGATCCGGTTGCGTTCACGTCGGGTGTGGCACTCGCTTTGTCCGCCACCCTGCTGGGTCTGACAATCGCCATTCCCGCGCTGGTGGGTGGCGGCTATTTGCAGCGCAAGGTGGAAAGCTTTGCCGCGCAATTGGATGTTTTGCTGGAGCGAATTCTCGCCCGCACCGGAGCCAAGGAGCTGGTTTGAGGCCCGCCCTTAATTCTCGCCCATGAGCGGTCTTTACCAGCGCCGGCGTCGGCGGCCGGAGATGAACCTCCTGCCCCTGATCGATGTGCTCGTGATGTTGATCTTTTTTGCATTCGTCACGATGCAGTTCCGATCGGCATCGACGCTAAATATCAGTGTGCCGAAGGTTGAAACGGCGGGTCGCAATGAATTTTCTGGCAAAATTACGATCGGCGTCGACAAGGACGGTGGCCTCACTTTCAACGGCAAGGCGGTTGAGGTGGGCGAGCTGACCGGTCTGCTGGAAGAGGTGAAAAAAGTGAATAAGGATACGCCGGTCCTGGTTCGGGCGGACGAAGTCACGCAGTTCAAAAGAGTCACCGAGGTCTGGGACACCTGTCGCAAGTTGGGACTGAACAAGGTGGTGATGCAGGTTCGCCAGTGAGACGGCCCCTGTGAACGAGCGCGCGTGAGCAGGGCGATCAAACATTGAGACTCCCGCATGTCGGGAGTCGGAAGGGTCTTCCTTGGGCTTCCAGTGAGCGCGGAGTGTCCTGGGAAACGTCGGCAGGATTGATTATCCGCCGGATTCCCTTTCCGCTGAGGGTTCAAAGTACATGAAGATTGTGATTACAGGTGTAACGCGCGGCCTTGGTCGCGCACTTGCGGAAGCCTTCATTGCCCGGGGGCATACGGTGTTCGGCTGTGGACGGAGCGGAGAGGGGATTTTCGATCTCCGTTTGAGTCACGCGGCTCCCCACGAGTTCTCTGTCGTGGATATTGCCCAAGACGTGAAGGTCAGCATTTGGGCTGCGGGAATTCTCGCGGGCCACGGTGCTCCAGATCTGTTGATCAACAACGCTGCGGTGATGAATGTTCCGGGCCCATTGTGGGAACAGGACGACGCGTCATTTACCAAATTGGTCGATGTCAATTTGCGGGGAGTCGCGAACGTCATCCGCCAGTTCGTTCCGGCAATGGTCGCGGTCGGGAAGGGCGTCGTGGTTAATTTTTCCTCCGGCTGGGGACGAAGCGTTTCCCCGGGAGTTGCTCCGTATTGCATGTCCAAATGGGGAATTGAGGGATTGACCAAGGCCTTGGCGGCCGAACTGCCGCGAGGGATGGCGGCGGTTCCCTTGAATCCTGGCGTGATCGATACCGAGATGCTTCGCCTCGCATGGTCGGACGGTGCGGCGGACTTCCCGAAAGCTGAGGAGTGGGTCAAACAAGCGGCTCCCTATATTCTGGCGCTGGGGCCGGACGACAACGGTCGCTCCTTGTCGGTGGGTGATGGCTCACACTGAATCCCCGTGTCTTTCCCGTTGATTCTGGCGTCCGCGTCTCCCCGCCGGCGTGAACTCCTCTCCCAGCTGGGATGTGCGTTTACGGTGATGACTGCGGAGGTGATTGAGGACGAGGATCCTGCGACCGACCCGCGGCAGATGGTATCTCATAACGCCGCTTTGAAGGCGCAGTGGGTTGCGGACCGTCGCCCGGACGCGGTTGTCCTCGGTGCTGACACGACGGTCTTTGTCGAGGGGCATGCGCTGAACAAACCGGCAACGCTTCCAGAGGCGCGATCGATGCTACGTCGCCTTTCCGGACGAACCCACACGGTTTTCACGGGCATGGCGGTCCGCCATGAAGTGCGTGGGTTGCGGATCGAGGCCGGGGCGAGCAGTGACGTGACCTTCAAAGTCCTTGATGATGCAATGATTGAGGAGTACCTCGGCAAGGTTCATGTTTTCGACAAAGCGGGAGGCTATGCCATCCAAGATCATGGAGGTCTGCTGGTTGCGGGATTTTCTGGCGAACTCTCGACGATTGTCGGCTTGCCCCTGACTCTGACGAAACAATTGCTGACCGAAGCGGGTCTGCTTTCGTGATCGGTACCTTCAACGTATGTCCACTCTTTCGTCCCTATTGACGCCCAAGCGGCCGAAGCGCCGCATGGGATGGCCGCGCTTGTCGCGGGACGACGACACGCGGTCGGTTCAGATAGGCATTGGAGCGACCCTCCTGTTCCACCTCGTGCTCTTGTTGACCTTGCCACATCTGCTTCGACAGCATCCGACGCCGTCCGCGTCGAAGTCGCCGGATCGGATGTTCAATATCGAATTGCAGGCGGACGAGGATCCAAAGATGACCGCGGCGCCGACGCCTCCGCCGAAGCCGTTCAAATTCGTCGAAGTGAATCCGGATGCGCCGGATAATCCGCCCGACAAAACGGAGAATTTTGGTGCGCAAAATCAGCAGGTGGCCCAAGAAAAACCAACCCCGGATGGAAAGAGCGACGTACCGGCCCTGGACGGGGACAAGGAGAAGCAAAGCACGGCGATTGTTTCTGGTCGGCTCCAGCAGATGGAACCTCCGGTTCCGCCCTCACCTCAGACTCCGGCGGAACAGCAGGCGGCAGAGGAAGCCGCTGCGCAATCAGCGGTGAAGATGGCTCAGGCACCGTTGCCCGGATTTGAAAAATTTGAAGGAGACGCACCCGACTCGATTGGCAGCACGGTCGCGAAGCTTCCCCCACCGGGTGTCAAGCGAGCCCCCGAGGAGACCGAAGGCGAAACGGATGTGCGTGAGATCGTCGCGTTCAATGGGCAAGTTGTTCGGATTGATCCCCGGCGTCCGCTGGAACGGGAACGCGTGGCGCAGCGCAATTCGCGTCCGGCGTTCCTGCGGGACAATCAATTGGGCACGCAGAACATTGGTCCGGTTGCGTATAACGCGAAATGGAGCGAATACGGGGCTTACCTCCAGAAGCTGATTGAGACCGTGCAGATCCAGTGGGAGCGCATCATCGTACAAAGCTCGGTTTATCCGCCCCCCGGAACCATGGTGCGAGTCGCCTTTGTGATTAATGATCAGGGTGCCATCACCGACATTACTCCAGGGGAGGATGACGCTCCGTTGCAGGCCAAACGTGCCTGTGTCAGTGCGGTGACGGCTCGCGCACCGTATGGCAAGTGGAGTGAAGACATGGTGGCCGTGCTGGGACACCAGCAGGAGATCACCTTCACTTTCTATTACAATCCGTGAAGCGGCTTGGGGCGAGTTATTGGGAAGGACTGCCCCTCGGGCCTGGTGTTGAGCTCCTGACGAAGGACGTCAATGGGGTGTTCGCTCTGGGGAAACCCGATGGCGTGCTGTCCCACCCGAACAGTCCACGAGACGAGCCGCGTTCTCTACTGACGGCCCCCTACCAAATGGAGGGGGAGTATTTTGAATGGCGACCGGACGGGGAGCCGGCGGCTCAAAGGGCGTACCTGCTCAATCGTCTGGATTCTGGCACCTCCGGTGTCCTTCTGGTGACATCGTCCGAGCCACTGGCACAGACGCTGAGGTTGCAGTTCAAACAGCAGAAAGTACGCAAACTTTACCAAGCGCTGGTATTTGGCGCACCCACTCCTCCCGTTCAAGTGTGGCGAGATCGTCTCGCAATCCAAAAACGGGACGGTGTGGTTCGCACCGAAACGGCGGGAAACGTTCCCTCTGAGTCCCAGATTCGCGTGCTCAAGATTTATCAGGGTATTCCACCCTTGGCCTTGATCCAGTTGGAGCCGAAAACCGGACGAAGCCACCAACTCCGGGTGCAATGTTCGACGCGGCACCTGCCAATCGTGGGAGATGCGACCTATGGGAACTTTCGGGCGAATCGTGAGTTCGCCCGATCGACGGGACTAAAACGGCTGTTCCTGCACTCCTCCGAGACTCAATTCAGTTACTTGTGGCAAGGACGGACTTGGTCCTTTAGGGCACGCGCGGATTTGCCGGCTGCCTTTGAGGAAGGGGTTCGTGACGTGCGTCGTTGAGTCAGCCCTTGCGACCCTTAAAGGTCAGTTCTGCGATTCCGCTCTTGTCAAGGTGACCGATGCCCAAGGCAGTCATGCGTTCGAATTGGAGTTTCGTCGCAGCCGAAAGCGGGAGATTGAGTCCGGTCTCCACGCCCAAGGTCCAGGCGATACCGGAGTCCTTGGCGGCATGCGCTCCCGAGAAATAGCAGTCGTGGGAGCGATTCTGCATATCCTCACCATCCGTCTTGAGGACTTGGGAGGCGGCGCCGGTCTGCGAAAAGACTTCGCGCAGCATGTCGAGATCCAACCCTAAAGCAGATCCGAGACCCAAGCCCTCGGCGAGACCCGCCGTGTTGATATTCATCACCATATTGACCAGTGCCTTAACCTGCGCCGCCTGGCCGGTGGAACCAATATAGCGAGGGCTTCCCGAGAGTTTTTCCAGCACCGGTTTGACCCGGTCGAAAACCGCCTTTTCGCCGCCGCACATCAGATAGAGCGTGCCTGCCCGAGCTTGGGGAATCGAGGAGGCCATACAACCTTCCAAACACGCGCCACCAACCGCGTGCGCACGACGATTGGTCTCGACGTGGGTCTTCGGCGACAGCGTGGCGCAGTTGATGAAAATCTTCCCGGCGGCTCCGACGAGCAGTGAATCGCCGTCTTCGGCGAAGATACGTAATTGCGCCGCGTCATCGGAAACCACCGTGATGACGATATCGGCTGCAGCGGTCGCAGCCGCGAGCGTCGGGGCGTGCAGGCATTTCAGTTCTTCGGCGAGGGCTGCGGCCGTAGGGGCATGGGAATCGTAGACGGCGGAGACGGCATATCCGCAGTCGTGGAGACGACGGGCCATGTTGGCGCCCATGCGGCCAACACCAACGAAGGAGATTTTGTCAGACATTGGTAGGAGTAGGATCAGGTTTTGCGACGATATCAGCGAGATTGTTCCGTTCCGTCCGGGAGGCGAAAAAAGGATTGTGTTGTTTTTCCTGTGCCACGGTCGAAAGCGGGCCATGTCCAGGCGCAATCACGGTATCGCGCGGCAGGCTCATGATTTTCTGTGAACTATTTTCATATTGTTCGAGAAAGGCGGTCGCGCTGCCGCCCATGGAACCCGCAAAAATGCTGTCACCCACAATCGCCAGCGGCCAGCTGAGTCCAGTGACGTAGAAGGTCGTCATCCCAGGTGAATGACCGCTTGTTTTGAGTGCTTTGATCGCAATCTCCCCGAGGTGAAAATAGACACCCTCGGAAAAAGACCGGGCTCCCGGACGAGGAATCGGTTCAAGTTCGTGAGACCACACCTGCGCTCCGGTTGCGTCAGCCAACCGATCCAGTGAGGCAATATGGTCCTCGTGATTGTGCGTGATGAAGAGGTATTGGACCTGAAGGCGGCTCGCCTTGGCGAAATCGATCAAGTCCTCGCACTGAGCGCCCGTGTCGAACACGGCCGCAATCCGGGTTTTTGCGTCCCAGACCAAATAATTGTTCACCGTCATATCGCCGCAGTCGGTGTTAAACATCGCAAATCCCCGGGGGAAAACCGGCTGTTGCGGGTACCACTCCTGACGTGCAAGAGTCTCGAGCGGATTCGGCGCCAGTCGCAGATGCCGGGAAATCCGTCGCAACACGGCGATGATCGGTTTTCCGGCCTTGACCGCAGCCAAATCGCTTGGGCTTACGCCTGCACGCGCGGCGAGATCGGCATCGGAAATCTGCAGGCCGCGCTGGGACTTGTTGATGACGTCGGCGAAGCTGTCCTCGATCGGAATTTTGGCCATTGGGAGTCCATCGGAAGGCGAGGCTTAACTTTAAGCAAGCCCACGATTGCGTCACCCGTTCGGCGAATGTAACTCCGTCGGGATGCACTCTGCAGACTACTTGAGTTCTCTCTTCTCCCTCCAAGGTAAGGTGGCCGTTGTAATCGGCGGTACTGGCGAGTTGTGCAGTGCCATGGCGGGTGGACTCGCTGGGGCAGGTGCCGAAGTCGTTCTGGTCGGCCGCAACGCCGAAAAGGCGCAGGGGCGGCTCGACACGATCGCCGCGGCCGGCGGCAAAGCGTACTTCCACTCGGCTGACGCAAGCAGCCGGACGGAAGTCGAAGGGATTCTCGAAACGGTTCTCAAGCGTTCGGGTCGGGTCGATGTCGTGATCAACGGTGCCGGTACCAATTCGGCGACGCCCTTCTTTGAGATTTCAGAGGACGAGTACGAACGGATCATGCGGATCAATGTGAAGAGCGTTTTTCTGGGATGTCAGATCTTCGGCAAGTACCTTTTCGATCGAGGGGAGGGTGGCTCGATCATCAATTTGGGTTCGATGTCAGGCATGGTGCCTCTGTCCCGCGTCTTTACCTACTCCGCCAGCAAAGCGGCGGTGCATAATCTATCGAAGAACCTCGCGCGCGAGTGGGCGCCGAAGAATGTTCGCGTCAATACCCTCGTGCCGGGCTTTTTCCCGGCCGAACAGAACCGGAAGATCCTCTCGCCGGAGCGGGTGGCCAGCATCCTTGGACACACCCCCATGAAACGATTCGGCGAAGCGCGGGAGTTGATCGGAGCAACCTTGCTTTTGGCAAGTGCTGCCGGGGGCTTTGTCACCGGCTCCGAGATCGTCGTGGATGGTGGTTACCACGCCATGACGATTTGAGCCTTGGCCGAGGTTTCAGTCAAAGATTGCCTCGGGGAGATAGCCCGTGATGGTCGTGGTTGGGACGTTGACCAACTGGCTGACTTTGAGATCGAGCACGACACTGCAGAGCGTGTAGGCCATTTCGCGGCTGATTCCCAGGCGCCCCTGCAAGTAGCGGATCGCGCGGCGAACCACCCGCTTTGCCGCTTCGCGTGGGTTTTCATCGGACTCGACAAACAAGTGCCACGGCTTTGTCGAGTAGCGCGGAAGATTCAAGGGACTCGGACAGAGGGCGTAGGGACCCTCCAGCGAGCATCGTTTCTGCAGCGTGATCGTCAGGGTGACGTCCATCGGAGCCTCCATGCCGTTGATGCAGACCTCGCCGTCGCCTTGGGCCGCGTGGCAATCCCCTACCAGAAGATTTCCGCCAGCGGTAAAGACGGGAAGATGGAGGGTGGTTCCCGCGGTGAGGTGACGCACATCCATATTGCCGCCGAATGCCCCTGGTGCACGCGTCCGAAATTCTCCTGTCTCCGCTCGCTGCACTCCGATGATCCCGGCGAACGGGTGCAGATCGAGCGTTACGCCGGGAATCGAACGGGTTGAGTTTTTCCCAAGCGACCAAATGAAGAGGTGGTGCTCCGGGAAATCCTCAGAAAGGAGACCCAGTCCAGGAATCAGGCTGGTCCATGCCCAACCGTGGTGCCGATAGCTATCCAGATGGACCTCAAGAACATCGCCCGGTTCAGCATCGGCGACGGCAACCGGCCCGGTGAGCGCGTGGACCTTGAGGGGATCGAACAGGCGTTTGAAGTCAGCTGCGGTCCACTCGGGCAAGACCTGACGACCGCTTGAGTCGGCGCAACGGAACGTGACGGTGTCGCCCGACGATACGATCAAACGCGGCGGCAGGGCGTTGTTCCATCGGTGCACGGTGGGCGACTCATCCAGTGTGTGGTGGGAGGGCATGAGAGCCTTACAGCGGAATGTGTGCCGGATGTCATCGCAAAACGCCGGCGTGTATAGGTAGGTTTATTGGGAAAGTTCATGCTTGATAGTCAGGTGATATCCGCTTGGATAGTGATTATATGCCTTTCATTGATAAGTTGAATCAATTCGCAGCCGCCAAAGCGAAGCTTGCCGAAATGGAGCAGTCGATCACGGCGGAACGTACGTCCGCGCTGGCGAATCTGCCCTCTGAGTTCGGATATTCCGATCTGAACGGTTTCATCAAGGCCCTGAAGGACGCCCAGCAATTTGTTGGACGTCGAAAGGTTCGTGCGAAGAAGGCCGCGCCCAAGGTAACGAAGCGGACGCGTGCGAAGATCACGGATGAGACCAAGGCCGATGTTAAAAACATGGTCGAGGCCGGCAAGACGGGGGCTGAGATTGCCGAGGCGTTGAAGATTTCTCTTCCCAGTGTGCAGAATATCAAGAAGGCGCTTGGCCTTGTGAAGGCCCGTGGGACCGGTTCCAGATGAGCGTTCAGCAACTCTGAAGATTTCAAACCTCCGCTTGCCTGCGGAGGTTTTTTTGTGATCCAAATTCCGCTGACCGCGAGGCCCTTACCGGCTGGTTTTTCACGGAAACCTCCTGCGTGGTAACTTGATCGACGGCTTAAACGCCAAGCGGGTCATGTCTTCTGGCATTCCGCCTGGTTTGGAACCCGGCATTATGAAGTGATCGTATCAATTCCGGTGGAAGCGTGATCCTTGGAGTTGCGGCAGCGTGCAGGTCAATATCGTCTCAGGCTCGGGTCGATGCGGACAGCCCAAGCGTCAATTCCACCGGCGATATTGCTTGTTTGAGGGAAACCTTGGCGGCGCAGGAATTCCGTGACTCGCAGGCTGCGTCCGCCATGGTGGCATTGGATTAGCAGGAGGCAATCGGTTGGGAGCGTCGTGAGTTGAGAGGGCATCTCTCTCATGGGGATTAGCCGGGCCCCCGCGATCTGACAGATTTCTGCTTCATAAGGTTCACGAACGTCGATTAACGCGACGCGTCCTGGCTGATCGCGGAGGAGCTGGTCGGCTTCTTCGACCGATACTTCAAGAGGAGGGTTGGCGTGATCGAGGCGACTCAAGGGAATCGAGGGTGTGGGTCTGACGGGCGAACACGGGATGCCGTAACGTGCCGGCTCCATCCGGGTGATCTTCGGGATTTTGCCGCATGTCGGACAGTGTGGATCGCGTGCAAGGTGAAGCGTGCGAAACGTCTGATTGAGGCCATCGTAGGTTAACAAACGTCCTAATAGACTTTCGCCGAATCCGACGCACCACTTGATCGCCTCGAGGGCTTGGAGGCTCCCGATGACGCCGCAGACGGCCCCCATGACGCCCGCTTCGCCGCAATTGGGGACGGATCCGGGTGGCGGGGGCTCCGGAAAGAGGCATCGATAACAGGGGCCGCCCGCGTGAGGCGCGAAGACGCTCACCGAGCCCTCGAATTTGAAGACGCTGCCATAGACCAAGGGGCGCTTTGCGAGCACCGCTGCGTCGTTGTTCAAGTAGCGCATCGCGAAGGAGTCCGTTCCATCGAGGATCACATCATACTGGGAGAAGAGGTTGATCGCATTGTCGCAGTCGACCGCGAAATCGTGTTCCTCTATCTGAATGAGCGGGTTGGTCTCGCGCAGCCGATGTCCGGCGGACGAAACCTTGCTCGTGCGGACTCGGGCATCCGAGTGAAGCAATTGGCGCTGCAGATTGTGAGTCTCGACCCGGTCAAAATCGACAATGCCGAGGGTCCCCACTCCGGCCGCAGCGAGGTACAAGGCGGCGGGACTGCCGAGACCACCCGCTCCGACGACAAGAATTCGCGCCTGCTTGAGACGTTGCTGACCCGCCACGCCAATCTCATCCAGAAGGATATGACGGCTGTAGCGGGCGAGTTCCTCGGGTGACAGGTCGGCCATGAGAAACGAAGAGAGGGGAACCCGCTCGAGCTGCAAATGGAAATTGCGCGATGCCCGGGCGAATGCTGATAGTGGGAAATATGGCGCAAAACTTCGTGGTGATCATTGCCGGCGGAAAAGGAGAGCGATTCTGGCCACAGAGCCGGGGACGTCGGCCGAAACACTTGCTTCCGATCGTCGGCAAGACCCCGCTGCTGGCGCAGACGCTCGCCCGAGTTCGCTCCGTGGCACCCGCTCGCAACACCTTTGTCATCACGAGTGCTCTCCAGGCTGACGGTGTGCGGGCCTGCTGCCCCCGAATTCCGGCGGAGAACATCGTTGTCGAACCGATGGGGCGGGATACGGCGCCGGCGGTGGCCCTCGCGGCGGCCTTGATTGAAACGCGTGATCCGAAAGGCGTTTTTGCCGTTCTTCCGGCGGATCACGTGATCCATGACCAAGTGCGTTACGTTCGTGACCTCAAGGCTGCCTTTGCCGCGGCCGCGAGTGCGGAAGTCATGGTCACCATCGGCATCAAACCCCATGAACCCGCGACCGGCTTTGGTTATATTCAGCGGGGTGAACGCTGGAAAACCTTCGATCGGAGGCCATTCTCACGGGTAAAACGTTTCGTCGAAAAACCCACGCTGGCGGTCGCCAACGAGTATTTGGCCTCAGGCGACTACGTCTGGAATGCCGGCATGTTCGTGTGGAGTGTTCCCACGGTCATGGCGGCGTTGCGTCTCCATTCCCCGAATCTGCTCGCGGGACTGGAGCCGGTTCGCAAAGCACTAGCCTCCGGGCGGGCACTCCCTGCGGTGCTCAAGAAGGTTTATCCTGGACTGGAGAAGATATCGGTGGACTACGCCCTTCTGGAGAAGTCGCAAAATGTGGTGGTCCTGCCTGCGTCGTTCGATTGGGACGACGTCGGTGCATGGCCCGCGATCGCGCGGCATCACACCCCTGACGCCAAGGGCAACGTCTTGCGGGGACACGTCTTGGTGGAGCAAGGATCGAACAATATCGTGCTGGCCGACGGTAACCATTTGATTGCTCTACTCGGGCTTGATGACTGCGTCGTCGTCCACACCGCCGACGCAACCCTGATTGCGCCGAAGGCACGGTCTCAGGAAATCAAATCCCTGATCAAGCGACTGGAGACGGACAAGGATGGCGCTCGCTGGCTTTAACAGCGGCGTTTCCGATTATGCGTTGTCTGGGAATTGATTATGGCTCGAAGAGGATCGGGCTGAGCTTCGGCGATGATATTGGGGTGGCTACGCCGCTGCCTGCGTTGATCGAAATCGATGAAAAGCGCCGCTTGGACTCCCTGGCGGCGATCATCCAGCAGCGACGCATCACCGATGTGGTGATCGGCTGGCCATTGAACATGGATGACTCGGTCGGACCAAAAGCACGTGAAGTCGAACGATTCGCCGAGCGACTCCGAATCGACTTCTCGCTGCCGGTCCATCTGGTTGACGAGCGTCTCACGTCCATGGAGGCGGAATCGAGTATCCCCAAACACCGACGCCGCGAAGTCCGCGCCAGCGGAATCGTCGACTCAAGGGCCGCAACGCTGATCCTGCAGGACTACCTCGATCAGCATGTCTCATTGCCGCCTCCCTGCGAGGACTGACGTTTGCGGGAGGCCGTATTGAGTGGAGTGGGGATGGGATGAACAACAAAGAAGTTGGACATTTGTCCAATTAGGGCAAATTACTATCCTTTATGACTCCCAAGGTCTGCGACCCCCTTGCTGCGACCCGCTGGAAAATGGTTTGTGCGTATGACGGAACCGGCTTCTCAGGGTGGCAGAGCCAGCTTGGCGGGACGAGTTTGCAGGACACGATCGAGGCCCGTTTGGCCCAGCTCGCTGGAGTTTTGGTTCGAATTCATGCGAGCGGCCGAACTGACGCGGGCGTGCACGCTCTGGGTCAGGTTTTTCACTTTGATCTCCCGTGGAAGCATGGACCGGTCCGGTTGGGGGCGGCGCTCCGGGTAGGATTGCCGCCTGCACTCCAGATCAAGTCGGTGCAGCCGGTTTCGATGGAGTTCCATTCCCGCTTTGGCGCTACCGGCAAACGGTACGAGTACCGGATCTACCTCGGTGACCCTGATCCTTTCATCCGTCCCTTTGTTTGGTCGATCGACCGACCCACACTTCCCAATTTCAAGACGATGGCGGAGGCGTCACAGATTCTCTGCGGATCGCACGATTTCTCGGCATTTTCCGCCTTCAACGGCTCGGAGAGGGAGGACACCACCCGGACATTGCGACGGCTTGAACTGATTCGAAAAGGACGGCACCTGAGAATCGTGGCCGAAGCGGATGGTTTCCTCTACAAGATGGTCCGAAGCTTGGTGGGGTCCTTGATCAGTGTGGGGTGGGGCAAGTTGTCGCCCGGGCAGATTCGCGATCTCTTGCTTGCTGGAAAGAGGACGGCGGAAGTGGAAACAGCTCCACCGCAGGGACTTTTCCTCGTCAAAGTCTTTTACTGACCCGCGCACCGAGAACGAGATTTTGGTGATGGTTCGACCCTTGTTTCGGTGAGTTTTGTGCGAAAAATTACCGATTGCTTTGGTGCGTTTTGGACGAACGGCATCGGCGAAGTGGTTTTCCCTCCCGTTTGTTTGGGATGCCACGGATTGGTGGAGAAAAATGGAGCCTATCGCCACGTCTGCTCGAGGTGCAGCGAGGTATTGCCGAGAGTGTCGCCTCCGGCCTGTTCGACCTGCGGCCATCCGTTCCATGGTGAGATCGACGGAGACCGTGCCTGTGAGCACTGTCAGACGCTGGAACCTGTGTTTCGGCGTGGGTGCACCGCAGTCTTGCTGCGCGGAACCGCCCGAGCGCTGGTGATTGAACTCAAATACCACCGTGGCCTGCATGTCTTGAAGGACATGGCAGCGATTCTTGAATCATCGCCGCATGTGTTGGCGCATGTGCGCGACGCGGTCCTGGTGCCTGTTCCACTGCATCCAAGAAAGCTCCGCGAGAGGGATTACAATCAAAGTCGTTTGCTCGCGGAAACGCTTGCAGACGTTGCGGGTGGAACCACAAGAGTCGAGCATCTGCTGGTGAGGGTCGTGGACACGGTGACGCAAACCGCCTTCGACCGGCGAAGACGCATGGCGAACCTGAAAAATGCCTTTGCACTGAAGAAGGGTGCCACCATTCTGCCCGATCAGTCTTACATCCTTGTCGATGACGTCTTCACCACGGGTTCAACACTTAACAGCTGTGCGGTCGTGCTTCGCGCCGCAGGCATTGTAATGCTCGACGTCGTCACGTTCGGTCACGGCTAACGTCCCGGTTGCGTCCCCTGTTTCCTCTTGCGCTATGTCGCTTTTCAGCAAGCCGAAGTATTCCACCGTCGTCGTCAAGAAGAAGGATATCCCCAAGGGACTCTGGACCAAATGTCCGATTTCCGGGGAGATCATCTTCAACAAAGAGCTTGAGGCGAATCAGATGGTCGTTCCCAAGAGCGGTTATCACTTTCCGATCGGAGCACGGCAGCGGATTGCCGCCTTGTTCGATGCCGACTCATTTGTTGAGGCGGACGCCTCGATTCGGTCCGCCGATCCGCTGAAGTTCGTCGATTCTCAGCCGTACCCTGATCGGATCAAGAAGTACGAACGGGAGAGCGGATTGAATGAAGCGGTGGTTTGCGGGACTGGAACGATCGAAGGAATGCGGGTATCGGTTGCGGTGATGGATTTTCGGTTTTGTGGGGGAGCCATGGGGTCCGCAGCGGGGGAGAAAATCACGCGCTCGATCGAGGTCGCGCTCAAATTGAAGATCCCGTGCATCATCTTTAGTGCCTCCGGTGGAGCGCGGATGCAGGAGGGAATCTACTCGCTGATGCAAATGGCGAAAACGAGCGCTGCCTTGGGTCGATTGGCTGAGGCACGACTTCCGTTTATTTCGGTTTTGACCCATCCGACCATGGGTGGGGTGACCGCCAGCTTCGCAACGCTGGGTGATGTGAACATTGCCGAACCGGGGGCGTTGATCGGGTTCGCGGGTGCGCGCGTGATCAAGGAGACCACCAAACAGACTCTGCCACCCGGGTTCCAGAGCTCGGAGTTTCTCCTCAAGCACGGTTTGATTGATCAGATTGTCAGCCGGCTCGAAATGAGAAGTCACCTCCGTTTGATCCTCTCCGCATTGTATCTGAAGAAGAAACCGGCGGCGAGTGGAGGCAGGAACTGATCGAGGATTCCTTCCCGTGCCGGTCACGCTTGGCCTTGAATGTGCCCGCCCATGATCACGACGACGCCATTGACGGAATACTCCGCGGTTCAGGACTACTTGTTCTCTCTCAAAGCACAGGGAATCAAGTTTGGCATTGATCGAATGCGGACCTTGGTCGCTGCCCTGGGACACCCCGAGCGGTTGGTGCCTTCAGTTCATATCACCGGAACCAACGGCAAGGGCTCAACCGCGGCCATGATGGATGCGATCCTTCGGGAGGCCGGTTGGCACGTTGGGCTGTACACATCGCCCCACTTGGTGCGGCTGGGCGAACGGGTTCAAGTTGATCGCCGCCCTTTGTCTGAGTCGGAGATCGTCAGCTTTGTCAACGAGCTGAGGCCGGTGGCGGAGGAAGTAGCCCGATTCACGCCGGATGATCATGCGAGCTTCTTCGAGTTCATGACGGCGATGGCGTTTTTGCAATTCGCCCGCCAACGGTGTCAGGTCGCCCTGATCGAGGTGGGACTCGGTGGACGCTTGGATGCGACGAACGTGGTCATTCCGGAAGTGGCCGTGATCACCTCGATCAGCCTTGATCATTGTGAGATGCTTGGGAACACGCCGGAGCGGATCGCGGCAGAAAAGGCGGGCATCATCAAATCGGGAAAACCGGTCGTGCTTGGTCGACTTCCGGCGGGTGCAGAGCGGGTGATTCGGGCCGTGGCCGCGGAGCGTGGTTCCCTCGTTTATTCGGTCCGGGAGGAGTTTGGCGATGAGGTTTCCCATTACCCGACGACCAATCTTGAAGGCGACTATCAGCGCTGGAATGCGGCGACCGCCACGTTGGTTGCCCGGACGATGGGTCCGGCTTGGCGGCTCGATCCATCCGTGATCGCGTCCGGGCTCCAGAAGGTCAATTGGCCGGGTCGCTGGCAGCGCGTGTCACTGGCCGGTCGACCGATGATTCTCGATGCGTCACACAATCCTGAGGGCGCGGATGTTCTCCGGGAGAATCTTCGTCGCCTCGTTGCGGATACAGGTCGAAAACCCGTGGTGATCACGGGTGCGTTGGGCGTGGCCCGCGCTGGCTCCCTGCTGGCCACGATTGCGGACTTCGCCCGGGAGATCCATCTGGTCGTGCCCCATCAGGCTCGGGCCTGCACGTTTGAGGAGCTCGAGTCCTTGGTGCCCAAAACCTTTGCTGGGCGGGTTTCACGGGCCACTCTGGAGGCGCTGTTTCCCAACTCGACCACCTGCACGGCCGGCGGTGCGGATGATCTGTTGTTGGTTACGGGCTCGATCTATCTGCTCGGCGAAGTCCTCGGTCGCATCTCTCCGGAAATGGGTGCTGGAGAGGGGCGCCTTCAGGACTTCTGAGTGAAGGAGCCCGCCTCAGGTGAGGAAGCTCAAGGTGGATGGCACGTCCTTGATGATTTGGGACGGCTCTGGTCCGACCCCAAGATAACGAAGATTGGGGAGCTTTTCGGCCGCGGGCCGGGCACCGTCGCCGTAGGCAACGTCGATCAATGACCGGAGCATGGCTCCGACATAGGCGCGTGCCTCGGGTGGAAGGTCGGCGAAATGGCGGATTTGGGAGATGTCGGTGCTCCACCCTGGATGACGCGAATAGACGGGACGCAGGGTCTTGCGTACCGCTTCATTGCGCGGGACATGCCGGTAGCGGCGTCCGGAGGGATCCTCGTAAGCCGTGGCGATGAGCAACTCACCCTGCCAGGCACCCGAATACGTCAGGGCATCGGCTTTGTTGATCATCAGGTCCTGAAAGCCGCCGTATCGCAGGGCGTCACCCTTCTCGACTGCATCGAACCATCCGACCATCCTTTGCCGGCCCGTGCTGGTCCCAAATTCCAGTTGCTTTAGCTTCTCGGCGAGCGGGTGGGCATGATCCATCTCGGTGATGAAGGTGTGCGTGCCCACTTTGGTGTCATAGGCTTTGGCGACACCGAAGGTGTGGATCGGCTGGACGGGAATGCCGGCACTCTCAAAGAATTCCGGGGTGAACGTGTGCGAAGCGGTTACGTTTGGGGAGAAGCCATGGCGCTTGTCGAGCCAGTAGGCCTGCCCAAATTCGCCGATGACGGAGCGTCCCTTGGCGGTTTCTCCAAGGATCAGTTCACGGACCTCGCCGATGTTGCGCGCCAAGGCGGAGCCCGCGCTCCAGTAGACTTCGGTCAGCGCTTCGACATTGATCGAAAACCGGGTTGTTCCACGAAAGCGTCCGAAGTCGAACTCGGAGGCCGGGAACACACCCAACTCGATCGCCTCGACGTTGGCTCGCTGTTCAGCTGCGGTCAATTTGTCGAAAAAGTGGTCAAAAGTCGTCGGAGATACGCGGCAGACGTGCTCAATTGTCCTGAGTGCGCGGTCGACCCTTTGCGCGAGCTTGCGGGCGAAATAGTTTTTTCCTGCGAGAAAATCGGAATAGGTGATCTGCCACTGGCCAACTTCGTCCTGATAGGCCGGGGTGATCCCACGACCCGTGGACCCGCGAGGCTCTTCCGCAAGCACGTTGACGCGGTAGTCTTCCCACGCGAGGTCGAGCAGACGATGGCTTAGGTCCGAGACCAAGGTGCGCTCATCGATCAGCAGTCGCGAATAGACCGCATAGCCCTTGGACTCAAGCGGCTTGGCCTCCCAGTGAACCTTGCGGGGGTCAGCCACCACTCCGCTTCCGATAGCGAGATGCTCAACCTCGCGCTCCACGACGCCCGAAGGCAGAAGGTTGAGTTTGATCCCTGCGGCAGTGTGTCCGGAATTGGCACCGCCGTTGACTTTCAGGACCACCGAGACCGGTGAGCTCGACGAAGCCAGTTCATGGGTGATCTCTGGAATCAGCCGTCCCTTTCCCTCATCTCCAAGGGAAATGCCGACATCTGCGATGAGCTGACTGGAAAATGGGAGGAGGGACATGGTTCCTTGGAAGGCAACCGAGGCGTCGCCCCCGTTGCCGGACAGTTGAAACGGTCCCGCTTGCGGAAGCGCAAACGAAAAAGCGCGGAACCTTCATGCCTTCCACGCGACCTTTGGACCGCGCCGATTCACGACGTGGCGGCAGCGCTTAGCCCTTCGCTTGCGTTTTGATTTCCACCACGTCGTGGGGCGCGGCTTCCTTTTGTCCGGCTGGACTCACCCGGACGAAGCGTGCCTTGGTCTTGAGTTCGGCGAGGGTTTTCGCTCCCAGATAACCCATTCCGCTCTGCACACCACCCACCAAGGTCGAAAGCACGTCATCAGCGGAGCCGGAAACTTCCTTGAGGGCGTCGATGCCCTCCGCGGTCAGCTTTTGGGTCGAATCGTTCTTGTCATGGCCGTATCGTGCGGCGCTACCCGCCTTCATCGCCGACAATGATCCCATGCCGCGATACTGTTTATAGAGCTTGCCGTTGATCTCCATGATCTCGCCCGGGGCTTCACGGCAACCGGCGAGCAGCCCTCCGAGGATCACTCCATCGGCCATGGTCAGGGCCTTGACGATATCGCCGCTTTTGGTGATGCCACCATCCGCGAGAATCCGGGTGCCGCGCTGTGCCGCCTCGCGACTGGCCACGTACAGTGCGGTCAGTTGAGGAATACCGACACCGGCGACCATCCGGGTAGTGCAGATCGATCCCGGCCCTTGCCCAACCTTGACCGCATTGGCACCGCAGTCACTCAGGAATCCCACGCCAGCGCCACTGGTGACGTTGCCGGCAATGATCGTGAGGCTGGGAAAGATCTCCCGGATCAACCTTACGATCTCGCCAACACCGGCCGTGTGGCCGTGGGCGGTGGAGACAGCGATGGCGTCGATCGACTCGTCCATCAGGTGGCCGACATGCCCGATGATCCTGTCGCGATCGAGAGAACCATCCGGCCTGCGGACGGGCGCGATCGCGGCGCCAACGACCAGTCGAAACTCGGAGTCGCGGGCCGGTTTTCTCCGTAACTTCGATTCCGCGGTGATTCGCTCGACATCGGAGAAGGTGACAAGTCCGCGCAGACGGTCCTGATCATCGACGACGAGCATTTTGTGAATCCCGACATGCTCCATGAAGAACAGGTCTGCGGCGGTGATCGGATCCGGCCGCAAGGCACCCTCGTGCACCGTCAGGATATCGCGGCGGGGCACCATGGCCTCAGCCACTTTCTTGGCCCGGTAACGTTCCCGTACGGTGCTCCCGGATAGGAGTCCCATGAGCTTGCCGGAGGCCTCGACAACCGGAAACGTCCGGAAATCGAAGCGCTTCTGTTCGATCATTGCCAGAATGTCACCGACCAGCTGATCGGGGGACACGGTGATGGGGTCCTGGATCAACCCATGGATGTGTCGTTTGACACGGGCCACCTCCTTGACCTGTTCCTTGGGCGGCATGTTGTAGTGAATCACGCCGAGGCCTCCATTGAGGGCCATGGTGATCGCCATCTTTGCCTCGGTGACGGTGTCCATGTCCGAAGAGATGATCGGGATGGAAAGCCTGAGGGAATCGGACAGCGATGTTCCCGTGTCCGAGTCTCTAGGAAGAATGTCCGAGTAAAGCGTCGCGAGGGAAACGTCGTCGAACGTCAACGCGGTCGGCAAACTTGCCGGGAAAAACCGATCGGCCGGCAGATAGAACTCTTCATCGGCAGACGCTGCCGCGGAGGTGGAAGTGGCAACCTTGGTCATGGTTGCCGGGAAGGAAGTAGAGCGCGCGGTCCGAAGCGCAAATGCTTTTTCCGCCGCAAACGGACGGGAAGCGAGATCGATTGATCAGGGCGAAGGTTCTGGGGTCTTCAACGACCAGATCAAGTAGAGGCCGACACCGACGCAAATCGCTGAGTCCGCGACATTAAAGGTGGGGTAAACGTAACTCCCGAAGTGGAAGTCGAGGAAATCGATGACATGACCGTGCAGAAGCCGATCGACCAGATTTCCCGCTATCCCGCCGCAAAGCAGTCCGAACGCAGTTTGTACGAAACGAATTTTCAGCGAGAGCGTATGCCGCCACAAATAGATCGCTCCCAACGTCAGGAAGGCCAAGGCAGCGAGGAAGCCACTCCGTCCGCTGAACATGCTCCACGCCGCACCGGTATTGCCGACATGCACGAGGTAGAAAAATCCGTCAATCACGGTGATCCCGCCTGGCGAACCATAGGTTCCCAACGGCATGCGCGCGTTGATCCAGAGTTTGGTTGCCTGGTCCACCAGGAACACCGTCACACCCAGACTCCAGAGCAAGCGGTAGGAGAGAATCCGGGACTTGCGATCGTCTTGGCGATCGTTTCCCGGCGAAGGCGGAGACGAAGGCAACTTGGAATTGCCTGCATCGGGAATTGAGGGGCTGGAACTCAAGCGCTTCGAGGTGCGGTCGTGTCAACGCAGACTCAGTCGTCGCCGTCGTCGCCGCCGCCGCCGGGTAGGGTGGCGCCATCTTCGCCGATTTCGCCGAAGAGACCCGCACCCGTGCGGGTACGATAGCGGTTGCGCTCAATCTGCTTTTGCGCCTCTGCCGAGTACCGGGTGAAAGGCACGGCCAAGAGCCGTTCTTTGGCGATCGGCTTCTGAGTGATTTCACAGACACCGTAGGTCCCAGCACGAATCCGCTGGATCGCGGCTTCAATTTCCGAGAGGGCTTCTTGCTCGCTGGAGACGAGGCTGAGAGCGAAATCGCGATCGAACGTATCGGTGCCGGCATCGGCCATGTGCTGGCCATAGCTGGAAAGATCTCCGGCGTCTTCCTTGGACGAACGTTTGAGGGTGTCCTCGGTGTGTTGATCCAACTGGCCGGTGACGTGGCTTCGCAGGTCGAGCAGCAGGCGCAAGTAGCGGCGAAACTTCTCCGGGACCCCAGACTCATCCTCGGCCGCAGGCTTCGAGGTCTTGCGAGGATTGAAGCCGAGGATGTCCGTGAGAGACGCTGCTTTCACGTGATTCGGTCGGCTCGGTTTGATCTCCATTTTCGCCAAGTCGATCTTGACCGTCTTTTGACCTACGGCTTTGGCAGCTCTTTCGGCCGCTTCAGGCGTCTTGGCGGCGACGGCTTTCGCAAGTTCTCGGACCTCATCGAGTGAGAACGCGATGGGCTTGAGTGGCTTCTTGCTCCCGAGGATTCGGCTGCGGAGTGCGTCACGCGCCTTGCCCTTTTCCTTTGCGTTGGCCTTGGCGACTTTGGCGGGGGCTTCGACCGGGGCAGGTTTGGCGGCAACTGCAGCTTGGACCGGCTTTTTCTCCGGTGGCGCGGGCTTCTTGGCAGAGCTGACGGATTTGGCGGGAGCGGACTTCTTGTTTTGGGCCATGATCTTAAAGGGTGAGGGAATATGCGTCAGAAAGCGTCTGCGCAGCGTGGGCAAACATCGCCGTGCGGTGTGGTTTCAAGTGCCGGAACCCAGCGCCAGCACCGCGGGCAACGAACATAACCGAGTTCTTGGGCAGGTCGAACGAGTACCGAAATGCCTTCGGCCGACCCGACGAGGGACAGCGCAGCCATTTCGACGTGTGAAACGATGAAGAGTTCCGCGAGGAAGTCCCGGTGTTTCACCAAGATCTGATGGAGTCGTTGATCGGCGGTGGTGAGAACGATCGCTGCGTCCAGAGACTTGCCAAGCTTTCCTGCACCTCTCAACGGTTCGATCGCCTCGTTTACCTTGCGGCGTACGTCCAGCAGAGACGAGACATCGCTGTCGGCGTCCGCTTGGTGCCAATCCCCCGGGACGACGGGCCAGTCTTGCAGGTGAATCGAGGCGTCGTAGGATCCAGCTCCCTCACGTTCTCCTGGCGGAGGAAAGTCCGATTTGAATGTCGCGTGGCACCAAGCCTCATCGGTGGTCAACGTCAGAATCGGTGCAAATAAACGCACGAGGGTCTGGAAGACGTGATGGAGGGCGGTTTGCGAGGATCGACGCAGGGGATGGTCGGACCTGAGTGTGTAAAGACGATCCTTCAGGACGTCGTGATAGACCGACGAGAGCGTGACCGAGCAGAACTGGCTGCAATGCTGATAAACGCGGTGAAACTCGTAGGCGTCGTAGGCGAGCGTGCAGTCCCGGACCAAGGCTGCGGTTTGGTGAAGCACCCAGCGATCGAGGGTGTGGAGTTCGGCGGTCGGGACCAAATCCTTGCTCGCGTCGAAGTCGAAGAGATTGGAGAGCTGAAACCTCAGGGTGTTGCGAAGGAGACGGTAGGCCTCGGCCGCGTTGTTGAGGATTTTTTCCGAGATCGTGATGTCCTCGGTGAAGTTCTGGGAGGCGATCCAAAGCCGGATGACATCGGCTCCGTACTGGGCGATATAGTTGTCCGAGGTGGGCGGCTTTTCGTATTGGCCCGATTTCGAGATCTTTTTGCCGTCTTCACCAACGATGAATCCGTGGGTCAGGACGGCCCGATAAGGAGCGCCTCCGAATGCGATGATGGATGTCCAGAGCGAGGATTGAAACCATCCTCTGTGCTGGTCGCTCCCTTCGAGATAAAGGTCAGCCGGCCATTGCGTTTGTCCCTGGTGCCGACGGAGCACGGCCGCGTGCGATGATCCGGAGTCGAGCCAGACATCGAGCGTATCCCGTCCAGAAACAAGTTCCTCGGCTGCCGGCCAGCCCGTCGGCAGCGGAATGCCCGCAAGGATCTCTGATGGGCTCGCGTCATACCAAAAGTTGCTGCCTCTTTCTTCGATTTTTGCCGCAACCGCACGGACGACTCCCGCGTCGATGTAGGGCTTTCGGTTGGCGTCGTAAAAGGCGATGATCGGAACACCCCACGAGCGTTGTCGACTGATGCACCAGTCAGGGCGTGCCTCCACTGCGCCGCGAATCCGGTTCTCACCCCAAGCCGGAACCCATTGCACGCTCCGAATGGCCGCCAAGGCTGATTCCCGGGGACTTTCGGTCTCGGAAGCGGACGCCGAGGGTTGGCCGTCCAAACTGACGAACCATTGGTCGACCGCTCGGAAAATGATCGGGGTCTTGGAGCGCCAACAATGTGGATAGCTGTGTACGTAACGCTGTTTGGCGAACAGCGAGCCGGTTTCAGCCAACTTGCGGAGCACGGCGATATTGGCTGGCGAGGGACGCTTTGCCTCGAGGTCCTCCACGCTTTCCAAGGTCGTCAGCCCCACCAAGTCTGCGGGAACCTGTCCGTCGGCCACGTAGCGTCCGTCGTCTCCGACCGGACAATAGATCGGGAGCCCGTATTTCAGGCCGGTGAGATAATCCTCTGCACCATGCCCTGGTGCCGTATGGACCGCTCCCGTTCCGCTTTCGGTGGTCACATAATCGGCCAGCACGATCGGTGAGGCACGGTCGATGAACGGGTGACGGGTCGAAAGATGTTCCAGGTTCCGACCGGGCAGACGCATTGTCACTTCGGGTGCGGCAACGACTTTTGCAGCTGCCAAAACTGCCCCGACAAGCGCTTCGGCGACGATGATGCGTTCGGCACCAAGATCGAGCACCACGTAATCGATTTCAGGGTGTACGGCGACGGCGAGATTGGCCGGCAGGGTCCAGGGGGTCGTGGTCCAGATGACCACGGACAAGGGCTTGTCGACGGGAAGCGAAAACGGAGCCGCTGCGGACGTCGGAACGGAAAACTTTATCCAGATCGACGGAGAAACATGATCGCGGTACTCGATTTCCGCTTCAGCCAAAGCCGTTTCGAACGGGATCGACCAATAGACTGGTTTCTTGCTCCGGTAGACCAACCCCTTGGCCACAAACGCGGCGAACGTGCGGACGATGTCGGCCTCGAAGGCCGGAGACTTGGTTTTATACTCATTTTTCCAGTCCGCGAGTACCCCAAGTCGTTTGAATTGCTTCATTTGCAGAGCAATCCATCTCTCGGAGAACTCATCGCAGCGAGCGCGGAGGGTTGAGGTGGAAACCGACTCGTTCTTCGCCTGTAACTCGCGCGCGACCTTTTGCTCAATCGGCAACCCGTGACAGTCCCATCCTGGAACATAGGGGGTCCGAAATCCGCGCATTGACTTGTATCGTAAGGTTATGTCTTTCAGCGTTTTATTAAGCGCTGTGCCAATATGAACGTCGCCGTTGGTGAACGGCGGACCGTCATGCAGGACAAATGCGGGCTGCGAGGCCCGGCGATCCTGGATCGCCTGATAAAGGTTGAGGGCGTCCCAATGGGCTAGGCGCGCGGGCTCCCGTTGGACGAGATTCGCCCGCATGGGAAAGTCCGTCTTGGGTAATTGCAGGGTGTCCTTAAGGTCTTTCGCCATGCCAAAGAAAAGGCGGAGGAGGCTACGTCGCCGCCCGGCCTAGTCAAGGCAGGGCGGGACTTATCTCGTCGCCGCGACATCGCGGACGGTCCGGGCCTTCGCCAAAGCCGCTTCTCAGGCACCTCGTATGCGGGTGGCCGCCATCGCGCGATCGGCCAGTCGCAGGCCCGCGACGAGGCAGGAAGAAAGCGAGATGCCATCACGCACATGTCCCCCGAAGATCAAGCCGGGATGCGCGTTTTCAGTTTGCTCGAATAATTCCAGGAAGCGCTCGTAACCGAGATTATACTGAGGAATTGCCCTGGGCCAGCGGTGGTGGCGAAGGATCGTGGGTTCACCTGACACGCCGAGCAACGATGCCAGCTCGGGCTTTACGAGATTGAGGGCTGCCGGCGTGTCCAGTTGGGCCCGTTCGGGGTGCGCTGAACCGCCCAGCATGATGGTCAGAGCGACATGATCCGCCGGGGCTCTGCCCGGGAACAGGCTCGATGAAAAGAGTACTCCGAGGATTTGACGGCGTTCGACGGCTGGGATCAGAACCCCGAATCCGTCCAGCGGATGTTTCACCTGGTCTCGTCGATAACCGAGGAAGAGGGAAGCTACGGATGGGTATTCGATTGCATCGAGGGCCGCCAAGGGGCGTTCACCCAAGGGTCCGACGGTGAGGCGCGAGAGCGCGAGGGAGGGCAGGGCAAGTACCACTGAGGAAAACGTTTCCGTGGTCGTGATGCCGTCCCGGCTCCAAATCACCTTCCAAGGACGACCGTCGCCAATGAGGGTTTCAACGCGCGCGCGAAGTTCGATCGATCCCGGCGGCAATTGCGCCGCCATGGCGTCCGGCAGTGTCTGCAATCCCCGCTCAAAGGAGATGATTCCAGGGCGCGGCTCGCCTCGGGCCTTTCGGGCCTTGCCCGCGGCGATCATTCCACGAATCACCGAGCCCCGTTGCTGTTCCGATTCCCAGAGCTGAGGAAAGGCGTGTCTGGCCGAAAGTTTCGCTGGGTTGCCGGCGTAGACTCCGCTGACAAACGGTTGCAATGCGTAGTCGACAATCTCCTGTCCAAAGTGCGACTCAACAAAGGAGGCAAGACTGATGTCGGTGGTCCGCGTGCGCGGACGCTTGAGCAACTCCGCGAAAATCCGGAACTTGGCTCCCACCGAGAACAGTCGGGAAGAGAAAAACGAGCCCGGTGACGAGGGCGCAGCCATGAGTTGGCCGTCGCGCACCAGGTAGCGATTCTTGGCCTCGGGTCGAGCGGTTTGGAGTTGAGATCCGAGATTGAGTGTCTCGAAGAGCCTGCGGACTTCCGGGTCACTGAGGAGCAGTGAATTGGGTCCCGCTTCGCTCAACCAGCCGTCGCTGGTGACTTCGGATTGCACGGCACCTCCAAGGTGATCCGACGATTCAAACAGTCGCACGCGGTGGCCCTGGCGAGCCAGCGTGGAGGCGGTCGCGAGGCCGGTTACGCCGCCACCGAGGACGGCGATGGGCAAAACGGGGGAGGCTTCGGTTGACACGGCTGAAGGTTATGTGATTTCACCCGCAACGTCTGGTCATTTTTTGTCGGGCAGCGCGCTGATTCTTGGAAATCATTGCCAATGGGTCACGGTATCGACCAAGGATTCCATGCACTCGATCTTGGCTCGCGGGGTAACACCGTGGCCGAGATTGAAGATGTGTCCGTTTTCCCCGCGGACCGACTCCATGATCCGCCGGGCCTCGCGAGCGACGATTGCCGGCGTGGTCTGCATCAACAGGGGGTCCAGGTTGCCCTGGAGGGCAATTGACTTGGGCACGCAGGCTCTCGCGGCACGAAGGTCGACCGTCCAGTCCACACTCAGAACGCGGGCTCCCGTGAAGGTCTGGTCAATCAGGTGTGAACCGGTGCCTTTGGCATAGAGAATCATCGGGAACCCGGCGGGGAGGGCGGCCACGATCTCCCGTATCCAGCGGAGAGATGCGGCTTCATAATCCGCTCCGGCGACGATTCCTCCCCAGGAGTCGAAAATCTGGATCGCGTCGGCCCCGGCGGCGATCTGCATGCGGAAGTACGCGATCAACGCCGCGGTCAGCTTTTCCAGCAGCGCGTCGAAGAGTGCGCGATCGGTGTAAAAGAGGAGCTTGATGCGTTCAAAGTCATCGGAGCTGCCGCCTTCCACCATGTAAGTCGCGAGTGTCCACGGCGACCCCCCGAATCCAAGCAGCGCGCGCTGACCGTCCAGTTCCCGCCGGAGGAGGGCAAGCGTTTCGGCCACGTACGAGAGTCGGTCGGGGATGGCGTCCGCCGGGGCGAGGTTCTCGACTTGGGCGCGGGTCTCCAGCGCGTACTGCATTTCAATCCCACCGGTGTCACGGAAAGCGTAGGGCTGTCCCAGTGCCTCCGGGATGACGAGGATGTCCGAAAAGAGAATGGCTGCGTCAAGCCCGGGGAAGCGGCGCAGAGGCTGCAGCGTCACCTCCATCGCGAGTGCGGGGGTCTTGACCATCTCCAGGAATGAGGACTTCGCCTTCAGCTCGCGGTATTCCGGCAGATACCGGCCAGCTTGTCGCATGACCCAAAGAGGCGGTCGATCGAGCGGCTGGCAGTTGCAGGCAGCGAGGAATCGTTCTCTGGAAATCATGTTGGTAAAGGAGACGACAATGGGTTCACGCGCTGGGATCGTCGGCCCACGCGCGGGTTTGGAGAAAGTGGTCGTAGAGTCGGGCCTCGGGAGTGCCGGGTTCCGGGGACCAGGAGTAGTCCCAGCGTACCAGTGGAGGCAGACTCATCAGGATCGATTCCGTTCGCCCTCCGCTTTGCAGTCCGAACAGTGTCCCGCGATCCCAGACCAAATTGAACTCCACGTAACGTCCGCGTCGGTAGAGTTGGAACTGTCGTTCACGGTCACCGTAGGGATGCTCTTTGCGACGGGTCACGATGGGAAGATAGGCGGGCAGGAACGCGTCCGCGACGTTTCGGGTCAGGTGGAAACTTTCGGGGAATCCCAGCTCATTGAAATCGTCGAAAAATAGTCCTCCGACGCCGCGTGGCTCCCGGCGATGCTTCAGATAGAAGTACTCGTCGCAGGCACGCTTGAACCGTGGATACAGCTCTGGGCCAAACCTTGACACGGCTTCCCGGGCGGTACGGTGCCAGTGAACCACGTCTTCGTCGAAACCGTAGTAGGGTGTCAGGTCAAAGCCCCCGCCGAACCACCAGACCGGCTCCCCGGTTGCGCCCGCAGCGAGGAAAAACCTCACGTTGGCGTGGCAGGTGGGCACGTAAGGATTGCGTGGGTGAATCACCAGCGAAACGCCCAGGGCCTGCCACGGTTTGCCCGCCAGTTCCGGGCGATGATGGGTCGCCGAAGGAGGCAGTTGCATGCCGTGAACATGAGAGAATGCGACCCCTGCCTTTTCGAAGACCGCACCTTCCGAGAGCAGGCGCGTTCGACCTCCCCCGCCCTCGGGTCGATGCCAGGCATCCTCGCTGAATCTCCCACTGCCCTCCTCATGTTCCAGTGCCGCGCAGATGCGGTCCTGAAGGTCGGTGAGATACGATTTTACGGATTGGATGTCGGGGACCATGGCGGACGGCGAGGTCGGGCGATCAGCGCTTTGGCACCACGAACTTCACCGTGGGCAACGGTTCGGCGGTGGTGGGTTTGGCCCGAGCCTCGGATGCCGCCGGCGCGTTTGGAATCCGAGCCGTCGAAGTGACGAATGGGTTTGCCCCCTGCGATTGAAAAACGGAGGTGGTGGGAATGAGGGCGAACCCCTGCTCCAGCAACTCCGCCACCTTGATATCGCGCGTCTTGGTGTCTGGGCTTCCCAAAACCACCACGATCACGCGCCGCCGGTCGCGTTCGGCGGTCGCCGCAAGGCAGAAGCCAGCGGATGCCGTGTATCCAGTCTTGAGCCCATCGACACCTTTGACCCGGTCGAGCAGGTGATTGTGACTTCGCATGATCACCTCGCGCGGTGCCGGTTGTCCGGGGCGGAACGACCTTTGTTTGACCGAGGTATAGTCGAGGATGTTCGTGTGGAGCAGCAGTTCCCGGCTGAGCAGAGCGAGATCCCGGGCGGCGCTGACGTCTCCGTCGGCGAGTTTTCGGCTTGAGGGTGGCAGCCCGTGGGGGGTGCGAAAGGTGGTGTGCACCATGCCGAGGTTTCGGGCGCGTTCATTCATCCGGGCGACAAAGGCCTCGCGTGAGCCGAAGGCCGCGCGCGCGAGCGCGTGCGCGGCGTCGTTGGCTGACTGAATCATCAGGGCGAAGAGGAGTTCTTCAACCGGGAACGTTTCCCCTGCTTCAAGCCATACCTGGGTGCCGCCGATGGCTGAATCCTCCCGCGTGATGGTCACCGGTGTTTGGTTTGTGAGTTTCCCGGCGGCAATCTGATCGTGCACGATCAGAAAAGTCATCAGCTTCGTCACACTGGCCGGCGCGTTCACCCGGTCGGGCTGATCCTCGAAGAGCACAACACCGGAAGCCGCGTCGACGATGATGGCGCTTCGGTAAGGCGCAGCCGCCGGCTTGGCCGCTTGGAGAACTCCGCTCAGCGTGAAGAGACCAAGCAGAAAGACGGGAAGAAAACGGGAGAAAAACATGCGGACCAGATCGGGCTACAGGGCCGAAATTTTGGTTTGCTCCAGCGGTAGGTCGTGGAGTTTGAGCTCAGGGTTCTTTTCCTGGAAATACCGCATTGTCCACTCATTGGGAAAGAGCGCGACGGGCTGGTCAAATTTGTCGGTGCCAAAACTCACACCCGTGGCGACAATCAGGGCCGACGTGTTCTTCAGGCTTGGATGAGGCTCAAGCCACTTCAAGAGCGTCCATGGGCAGGCCTCAAGGCGTGACTCTGCACCGTACTCGGCCTGGAGCCGGTATTGCACCACCTCGAATTGCAGGGGGCCGACCGCGGCCAGCAACGTCGAACCCGGAGGACCGTGGCGCGCGCTGAACGATTGAACCACGCCTTCCTGAAGAAGCTGCTCCAGACCGGCCCGGAATTTTTTAGAGTCCGAAGGGTTCGGATTTGAGATGTAGACAAAGACCTCTGGCGGGAAACGGGGAATTTCATCGAAGACGATACTCCGGTCTTCGGTCAACGTGTCTCCGATACCGAACGAGTCGTGCCCGACCAATCCGATGACATCGCCCGGCCAGGCTTCGTCGACGGTTTCGCGCTCCTGACCGAAGAGTTTGTGCGACGACGAGAGCCGCACGGTCTTGCCGGTGCGCTGGTGAAGCACGGTCATGTCGCGGTTGAACTTTCCGGAGCAGATTCTGACAAAGGCAATCCGATCCCGGTGCTTCGGATCCATGTTGGCTTGGATCTTGAAGACAAAGCCGGAGAACTTCGGATTCGTCACAGCCACAATGGGGGAGGGGAGGTCGCCCACCGTGACCCGCGTACCGCCACTGGCGATAGGGACGGAGATCCTTCTGGGAGCAGGAGGGACCGAGTGCTGGAGGAAGCCGTCGAGGAGGAGCTGGATACCGAAATTATTGACCGCACTGCCAAAATAGACCGGCGTCTGCCGTCCTGCCCTGACCGCCTCCAAATCGAAGGGGTGCCCGGCACCATCAAGCATGTCCAATTGCTCGGTCACTTCCCCGTAAGTGAAGTCGTCGAGACGCTTGCGGACGACGTCGTCCTCCAACGAGGTCACATTGACCGGAGCCTGGTAGGCGCCACCCGGAACTCGCTCAAAGAGATGGACTTCGCGGGATCGCCGATCGAAGACACCACGGAACGAAGGACCGTTCCCAAGCGGCCAGACGACGGGGCTGGCCTGGAGGCCGAGAACGTTTTCCAACTCATCGATGAGCGCGATCGGGTTCAGCGTCGGTCGATCGCACTTATTCATGAACGTGAAAATGGGCACCCCGCGACGACGGCAGACTTCAAACAACTTCCGCGTTTGCGCCTGCACGCCCTTGCCGGCATCGATGACCATCAGCGCGGCATCGACGGCGGTCAAAACCCGGTAGGTATCTTCGGAGAAGTCCTTGTGGCCCGGAGTATCGAGGAGGTTGACCGCGAACCCTCGATAATCGAACTGAAGGACGGTCGAGCTGATGGAGATGCCGCGCTGTTTCTCCAATTCCATCCAGTCCGACGCGGTTGCGCGTTGGTTCTTACGTGCCGTCACGGTTCCGGCGAGATGGATGGCGTTGCCGTAAAGCAGGAATTTTTCCGTAAGCGTCGTCTTGCCCGCGTCGGGATGGGAGATGATCGCGAAGGTTCGGCGACGGGCGATTTCGGCAGCGGCGGACATAGGCAAGGGAAGATCGAAGGGGGCGTTGAAGCCGGGGGAAAGCGCAAAGTGGGTTGTTGTGCTCCCGACGCGAGCGAACGTTCTGGTCCAAGGGTTGGCTAACTTGGGCGGACGCCCCTAGGCTACAGGGGTAAATACCTCATTTCAACCCTGCCCACAAAAGTTGCTTCAGAATCGTGACGACAAGAGAGGAACAACGTCATGTTCATCGTCTACATCATCGCCGCCGCCGGATTCCTCTACTCGGTTCGATTGCTGGCCGCTTACCTGAGTACGGCGAACGTTCCAGAGGGATATGAAGACGCCGACGGATTTCATTACGGTCGCCCTGCGTCCGAGTGAAGTTCGACGAGATTCTTTCGGCCCGCCACGTTCAAACCTAAGAGTTGGGGGGGGCCAAGTCCATATGGGTAAAACTGCGTATTGTTATTGCTAGTCGGAGGTGATCCTCTTCAGTCTTGTTTACCCTATGATCACCGCGATCTTCATCCTTGGTGTGCTCCACTGTGCAGGCTTGGTTGTCCTGGCAAATGCGATCTGGGATGCTCCCGCAGGTTATCAGGACTCCGATGGCTACCATTGGGTCGAGTCGGACTGTTTTAAGGGCTGAGTGAGGTTTTAGGATCCGAGGGACGCGGGCCCCAAGGTTGCGCGGCGGGGTTTCCGGACGTGCAGTTTGTGCAACTTTAACCCTCTTTGTCCGCATTCGATCGGTTTGCGATCGCCCGTTCGATACGGACGGTCTTCGCCGGCGGACAACGAAAGGGAATCATGGCGATATCTCTTTTGGGCTTTTACCTTCGAGCCGACGTCGTTGAGGTGGTGGCATGTCGTCGTCCGGTCCCTGCCTGAAGCTCAAGCCCAACGTCCGCGCACGTGTCCTCACGGGTCATCCATGGGTTTTTACGAATGAAGTCGAATCGCTTGTCGACTCGTCCTTCGATGGAGAAGTTGTGGAGTGTCGCGATCGAACTGGCCGACCTCTCGGCAGCGGAATCTACAATTCTCGGTCGCAAATCATTTGGCGACGCCTTGCTCGGGAACGAGTTACCCTCGATCAGGCGTACCTCCAGAGTGCCTTCGAACGTGCGCGTGCCCGTCGCGACCAGTTGGGGGATTTCTGGAAATCGATCCGGCGATTGGTCTGGTCCGAGGCGGACGATCTTCCCGGCCTCGTGATCGACCAGTTTGGCGACACGCTGGTGGTCCAGATTCAGACGTTGGCGATGGAAAAGCGCCGAGCACTGATTGGTCGGCTCTTGATGGAGACGTTTCGGCCGACTGAGATTATTTACCGGAATGATGCCACCATTCGGCGCCTCGAAGGGTTGCCGCTGGAAGTATCGACGCAATCGGGACTTCCTTGGGAACCTCGGTGGCTGACGATTGATGGGATTGATATCTGGCTCGATCTGCAACATGGGCAAAAAACAGGCTTTTACCTCGATCAGCGGGTGCAGCATGCAACTGTGGCTAAATATTGCCGAGGGAAACGGGTTTTGGATGCATTTTGCAATCAGGGGGCGTTCGCGCTTCATGCGGCTCGGGCGGGAGCGTCCGAAGTCTTGGGCTTGGACAGCGCGGACGACGCCGTGCTCGCGGCCCGCCGCAACGCCGAGCGTTTGGGACAGAGGGCCGATTTCGACGTCACCAACGTCTTCGACTGGTTTCACAGTCCGTCGAGGGAGTCCGAGCCGCGATGGGATGTGATCGTCCTCGACCCTCCGCCATTCGCGAAATCGAAGAGCGCCATGGAAGGGGCACTGCGGGGCTACAAAGAGATCAATCTCCGCGCGATGCAACGGTTGGTTCCCGGGGGCCTGCTCGCGACCTATACCTGCTCGCATCACATGCAGGATGCCGAACTCCGCAGTGTGCTGGCGGAGGCGTCAGCGGATGCGAAACGGCGGGTTCGGGTGGTCGAGTTTTGCCATCAACCTCCCGACCATCCCGTTTTGGTAACGATGGCCGAAAGTGAGTATCTTCGCGGTTACATTGTGCGGGTCGACTGATATCAGCCATGGCTTGGGCAACGTTGAGATGGAAGAGCGAGCTGTTGGGTAAACAGACCACCGCGGAAGTGCTGCTTCCGGACGTCGGTCGGGGGCCGTTTCCGGTTTTCTACCTGCTTCACGGACTTTCGGACGATGCGACCATGTGGCTTCGGCGCAGTCGCCTCGAAGTCTATTTGTCGGGCCTGCCGCTGATCGTGGTCATGCCTGACGGTTATCGCGGGTTCTACACCGACAATGAGGACGGGCCCCCCTTCGCCCGACATATTGGCGAGGAATTGCCCGGGGTCATCGAGCGTTTCTTTCCAGCCAAGCCAGAACGCGGGGCACGGGCGATTGGAGGTCTGTCGATGGGTGGTTACGGCGCGCTGAGGGTGGGTTTGGATTACTCGGATCGTTTCTGTTCGCTCAATAGTCATTCGGGCGCGTTCGGATGGGCGGGACAGACGGGTGTCGATGCCTATCGGGAGGTGGCTCGACAGCGCGGATGGTCCGACGCTTTCGTTGACGAAATGAAGCGGATTTTTGGTCCGGATCCGCGTGGTTCAAAACATGACGTGGTGACGCTTGCGATCGAAGCAAAACGTTTGGGTTGGCTCCCGCGCCTGCGACTGGATTGCGGAACGGACGATTTCCTCTTACCGGACAATCGTCGTCTTCACGCGGAGTTGGTCGCAGCGGGAATTGATCACCAGTACGAGGAGTTTTCCGGAGCCCATACTTGGGACTACTGGGATTTACACATCTGCGATGCGCTCTCGTTTCACGCTGAGAGCCTCGGGATTGGGCGTCTTTGACCGAACGCAAGAAGAGGCTTGTACCTACGGGTAAAGCGTTTATGCGATGAAAGTCGTGGCTATCCCTCTTTCTGCCTTGATCCTTGACGACGAGGCACACATCCGTCGTTTCGTTTCGCAACTCCTTGAACAGATTGGTGTTAAGACCATCTATGAGGCAGCTGACGCTGATGAAGGGCTCCGGCTCTTCAGCGAGCGGAAACCCGAGTTGATTTGGATCGATTCGCGTCTCGCCCGGGGCGTTTCCGGCCTCGAGACGCTTAAACGAATTCGAGCGCAAGATGAGTCTGTCTACACCGTGCTTTTCTCCGGTGAAGCCTCCTCGTCTTCCGTCATGGCTGCTTTGGATGCGGGGGCTGACGGATTCATCCGCAAGGATACTGCGCCCGGGGAAATCACTCGCCAACTCCTTGAGATCGTGGCCGATCCCGAGGATGTTGACGGTTCGGAAGCGTAAAAAAAAAGCCGGTCGACGCTGCGACCGGCCGAAACGAACGAACCCAGATTCTGTTTACATCTTTCCGCCGTAGATCGCGCTCGCGCCGAGCTCCTCTTCGATTCGGAGGAGCTGGTTGTATTTGGCAACGCGGTCCGTCCGGCAAAGGGACCCGGTTTTGATCTGACCGGCATTGGTCGCCACCGCGATGTCAGCGATGGTGACGTCTTCAGTTTCGCCGGATCGATGAGAGATGACCGCCGTGTAATTGGCCTCCTTGGCCATTTCAACTGCGTCCAGGGTCTCGGTCAGTGAGCCGATCTGGTTGACCTTGACCAAGATTGAGTTCGCCGTGCCGGTATCGATGCCCTTTTTCAGGAAGGCGGTGTTCGTCACGAAAAGATCGTCGCCGACCAACTGGATGTGGTCGCCGATCGCATCGGTTAGTTTCTTCCAAGTGACCCAGTCGTTTTCCGCACAACCGTCCTCAATCGAGACAATCGGGTACTTCGATGTGAGCTGACGGTAGAACTCAACCATCTCATCGCCGGTCAGGATACGACCGGACGACTTCTTGAAAACGTAGTGTTTTTTGTCGGCGACGTAGAACTCGGAAGAGGCGACATCGAGGGCGAGAGCGATGTCCTTGCCCAACTTGTAGCCTGCGTTTTTGACTGCCAAGGCGATCGCATCGAGGGCGGCCTCCGCTGACTCGAGTTTTGGAGCGAATCCGCCCTCGTCACCCACTGCCGTCGAGAGACCCTTTTCCTTGAGCACCTTCTTGAGCGCGTGGAAGACTTCGCAGCCCATGCGCAGTCCTTCGCGGAACGAGGTGGCGCCCACCGGCATAATCATGAACTCCTGGAAATCGATCGGGGCGTCGGAGTGGGCGCCGCCATTCATGATATTCATCATGGGTACTGGCAGGACCTTCGCGTTGGGTCCGCCCAGATATTTGTAGAGGGGTTGACCGAGCGCGGCCGCGGCGGCGTGCGCGGAGGCGAGCGAGACACCGAGGATGGCGTTGGCGCCGAGTTTCGACTTGGTGCTGGTGCCGTCCAAGGCGATCATGGTCCGGTCGATGCCGGCTTGGTCGAGTGCGTCGTGGCCGATGAGTGCGGGAGCGATGGCCACTTTTACATTATTGACCGCGGCAAGCACACCCTTGCCGAGGTAGCGTTTCTTCCCGTCGACGCCTTTCGGCAATGACTTGAGCGGTGCGGAGGAGTCGCGGAGCTCGTGGGCTTCGTGTTCTCCAGTGGATGCTCCTGACGGAACGGCGGCGCGGCCGAGCGCGCCGGAGGCAAGGCGGACGTCGACTTCGACCGTGGGATTCCCCCGGGAATCAATGATTTCTCGCGCGGTAATGGCTGTGATCGTGGTGTTGCTCATGAGGAAGAACGTCCCGGTGTTATCGCAAGGGACGCTGGAAATAGAAAACAACCCCGCCACCGGTGGGAAGAAGAATCACTGTGCAGCCATTGTCCTTTGCACCGCGTGTCTGAAGTTGGAAGAGAACCGCCAGCCGGTTTGGGTTAACTTCAGAAACGCAGGCGTCCCAATGCCCGTTTGACCGCATCGAGGCGGCTGGGCAGAAGGGCGGATGGAACCTGAGATTGGAACCCGCGTTCGATCGCGGTTCGCAGCGGAGTGACACCGTCGTAGTTGCGCAGGTTCATTGACTCGGCCGTGAGCAGCGAGGATGGCAATTGATCCAAGTGCCCCTCGTGGGCGGCGGCGTGTAACGCGGTGTCACCGTGATCGTTCCGAGTCAGGATGAGCGCGGCTGTCAGCTGATCGCTTGGAATGTGACGCAACTGGCCGGTTTCGGCGGCGGCGTGAATCGCGGTGAAGCCCGATTTGCTTCGTAACGACAGATTAGCCTCCGTCAGAAATGGTTGCGGAACCCCCGCCAAATGTCCCGCGATCGCCGCGGCATGGATCACGGTGTCACCCGCGCCGGTCCGCAGGAGAATGGCTTCCGAATCGATCAAATCGGGAGGGATTTGAGTCAGATTCCCGTTCATCGCGGCGACATGGAGGACGGTCTCGCCACTGATGGTGCGTTCTTTCACGGAACTGGGCGTAAGGCTTCCCGGGGGAAGCCGATCGAGGGTGCCGTGCTCCGCTGCGACATGCAGGAGGGTTTCGCCAAGGTCGTTCCGAAGCAGGAGGGCGTCCGCGGTCAGGCTTGGGGAAGGGATTTGATCGAGAAAACCACTGGCGGCCGCACAGTGAAAGACGGTGAACCCGGAATTGCTTCGGAGCCTTAGATTCAAGTCGGTGAGAAACATGGACGGAACTTGGGGCAGATTTCCGCTCAGCGCCGCGTGATGAAGGGGTGTGTAACCGGCGTCATTCGGTCGTACCAAGCGGCTCTCAATGAGCAGGTTGGCGGGGAACTCTGAAAGACGCCCATGTTTTGCGGCGACGTGGAGGAGCGTGGTTCCGGAGGCGTTGTGACGGCTGAGTGCATCGTGGGTGAACAAGTCGCCGGGAACGGGGCTGCCGGGCTCCCGCAGCGTGCGAAAACAGTCGTCGAGGTCCTTCACGTCGTCAGTCAATCCGAGTACCGACGGGCGACAACAGCGAAAACGATTCGTCTGTTCGCGGGGAACGCTCTGGATGCCGGCGCTCTCCGGGTGTTCGCCTCCTATGAGAACCCCGGCGTGCACCGCGGAGCTCAGCGTGACGTTGCGGAATTGTTCGGTCTCGTCGAAGGTGGAGAAAACCGTCCCGCATGCTCTTCAAGCTCCAAGCCGACTACACGCCGACCGGGGATCAACCTCAAGCCATTGAAAAGTTGGTCAGTGCCATTCAGGCGGGGAATCGCGACCAGACGCTGCTCGGCGTGACGGGTTCCGGAAAGACGTTCACCATGGCCAACGTGATCGCGCGCTGCGACCGGCCAACGCTGATCATTTCGCACAACAAGACCCTGGCCGCCCAGCTTTACTCGGAGTTCAAGAACTTCTTTCCCGAGAACGCGGTCGAATATTTTGTCAGCTACTACGACTACTATCAACCCGAGGCCTACGTGGCCTCTTCCGACACCTACATCGAGAAGGATTCCTCGATCAACGAGGAGATTGAGCGGCTGCGGATCGCAACCACGAGTTCCCTCGTGTCGCGGCGCGATGTGGTGGTCATCGCGAGCGTCTCCTGCATCTACGGTCTGGGTTCTCCGGAGGATTTCCAGGACCTGCGGATCGCGCTGCGCCGGGGCGGATCCATCGGTCGCGGCCGCCTGCTCGAGCAGCTGGTGGACAATTTGTACGAGCGTAATGACTACGAATTGAAGCGGGGAAGGTTTCGCGTGCGGGGCGACGTGATTGACATCATGCCGGCGTACAGCGAGCAGGCGTTGCGGGTTGAGCTCTGGGGCGATGACATCGAGGCGATCAGCGAGTTTGATCCGGTCAGCGGGGCCGTGCTTCGCACCCTCGATCAGTTTGATCTTTATCCGGCAAACCAGTACGTGACCACGAAGGGAAAGCTCGAAGGGGCGATCGACGCGATCAAGCGGGAGCTGGACGAGCGGGTGGCCCAGTTCGAGGCGAAGGGACTGTATCTGGAGGCTCAACGTGTGCGGATGCGCACCAATTATGACCTGGAGATGCTTCAGGAGATGGGGTTCTGCAACGGGATTGAAAACTACTCGATGCACCTTGCGGGAAGGAAACCGGGATCCCGACCCTTCTGTCTGATCGATTTTTTCCCGAAGGATTTTCTCCTGATGATCGACGAGAGCCATGCGACCCTGCCGCAGATCGGGGGCATGTTCAACGGCGATCGGGCGCGCAAACAGGTGCTGGTGGACTTTGGTTTCCGACTGCCGTCGGCCCTGGAGAACCGCCCGCAGAGCTTTGAGGAGTTTCGCCAGATCACCGGCCAAACCCTCTTCGTTTCGGCCACGCCGGCTCCGCTGGAGCTGAAATGGTCCGCGGTGGTCGCCGAGCAGCTGATCCGGCCGACCGGGCTGCTCGACCCCGAGATCACCGTGCGTCCAACGAAGGGTCAGGTCGAGGATCTGATCAGCGAAATTCGCCGTGCGGTGGCGGCTGGGGAACGCATCCTCGTCACCACGCTGACCAAGCGACTCTCCGAAGACCTCACCAGCTTCCTGCGGGAGGCGAAGATCAGGGTCGAGTATCTCCACAGCGATATTGATGTGATCGAGCGCGTGGAGATCCTGCGCAACCTCCGGCTCGGCAACTTTGACGTGCTCGTCGGGATCAACCTTTTGCGGGAGGGCCTCGATTTGCCGGAGGTCGCGCTGGTGGCCATTCTCGACGCCGACAAGGAGGGGTTTTTGCGCAGTGAGACCTCCCTGATTCAGACGGCGGGCCGGGCCGCGCGGCACGAGTTCGGACGCGTGATTTTCTACGCGGATAGGAAGACTTCGTCAATCAACCGCACGATCGAGGTCACCCAGTACCGTCGGTCAAAGCAGATTGAATACAATACGCTCCACGGGATCACTCCGCGCTCAGTCAAGCGGGCGGCGCAGGCAAGCCTGCACACCTATGATGGTTCCGGCCAGGAGGCCATTGAGGAGGCGGTTGCCGAGGAGGGCGGCGATGACGTCGCGGCGGTGATCGCCGAGTTGGAGACTGACATGACGGAGGCTGCCTCCCGACTCGAATTTGAGCGGGCGGCGCTGCTCCGGGATCAGATCAACGCCCTGAGGAGTGGCGACTATCGCAGGAAGGCGGGGCTGGTTGGCGGCGGTAAGAGCTCCCGCCGTGGAGCGGGCGGCACGAAACGGGGAGGGCGGCACCCGTGATCGGCCGGCGGAGGGGCGCTCGGCCCGTCAGGCCCATTCGGGAGGGTTCTGCAATTGCGGCTTCAGGACGCCGATGCATGGGAGGTTCCGGTAGCGCTCGGCGAAGTCGAGCCCGTAGCCAACCACGAATTTGTCGGGAATCTCGAATCCGACAAAATCGGCCTCAAATGGGACTTCGCGGCGCCCCTTCTTGTCCAGGAGAACACAAACCTTCACGCTTGCGGGAGAGAGTTTTCGGATCAGGCCGACCACCATCGAGAGGGTCTTTCCGGTGTCGAGGATGTCATCGATCAGCAGGACGTGACGGTTTGCAATGTCGAGGGTGAGGCTGTGGACCAGCTGGGGCTTGCCGAGCGATTTGGTGTCATTGCGGTAGCTGGAAATGCGGATGCAATCGAGCCGGACCGGATTGGCGATCTCGCGGAGAAGGTCGGCGGTGAAGAGGATCGCCCCATTGATGATCGCGACCACCGTGATATCCTCCTCCCCATAGGCCGCCTTGATCTCCGCCCCGAGTTTCTTCAATCGGCGATGAATCGCCTGCTCTGAGACGAGGATGGACTCCAGATCGGCATGAGCGGGAGATTTGGATGAGTTTGCTGGCATGGCGTCGGAGAAAGCAAAAACCCGGCCAAAGGCGCAAGTGTGACATCGTCGGGACGGCCGTTATTTCTTTTGACTCAGTCGCAGCCCAAACGTTGCTTCAGCCGCGACCACGAGACGCGGCATGATTGCGATTCGCATCGAGAAACTTACCAAGCGGTTCGGAACCACCGTGGCACTTCATGGGTTGAACCTGACCATTGAGGCAGGAGAGCTCTTCTTTCTTCTCGGCCCCAGCGGCTGTGGAAAGACCACTTTGCTTCGGAGCATGGCTGGATTCTACATCCCGGAGGAGGGGCGGGTGTTTTTCGGGGATGAGGATGTGACTCGCTTGGCCCCCCATAAACGTAACACAGGCATGATGTTCCAGAGTTACGCACTCTGGCCGCATATGACCGTGGCGCAAAATGTGGCCTTTGGCTTGGAGGAACGGCGGGTACCCTCCGAGCAGATCAAGCAACGGGTCGGTGAAGCGCTCGAGTCGGTCCGGATGAGTGCGTATGCCGAACGACGACCCAATCAGCTGTCCGGTGGCCAACAGCAGCGGGTTGCGCTGGCGCGAGCGCTGGTGATCCGTCCTCGCTGTCTCTTGCTCGACGAGCCCCTTTCGAACCTCGACGCCAAATTGCGATTGGAGATGCGCACCGAGATTCGTCGCGTCTGCAAAGAATTCAAGCTGACCACCGTGTATGTCACGCACGACCAGAAGGAGGCTCTTTCCATCTCGGACCGCATGGCAATTCTCGAAAATGGCCGGATTCTGCAGGTCGGTTCTCCCCGGGACGTCTATCGGCGTCCGTGTCGGACGACGGTCGCGAACTTTATCGGTGACACTGATTTTCTCAAAGGCAAAGTGGTGAGGCTGACTGGGGATCGTGCGATCGTGGAGACCGCGATCGGACAATTTGAAGGGATCTTGGGAGATCCGACCGCTTCGCCGAGTCCGGGAACGGCGGTGACGCTGTCGATCCGGCCGGAATGCTGGATGCTAGGAGACCGACCCCCGGAGCGGAATGGGGTCCGGGGACGGATTGGGGAATCGGTTTACTTGGGCGAGATCGCGCAATACGATTTCATGGTCGGAGACACTGATTTGAAAATCTACGAGTTGAATCCCCGGCACATGGGGGCTTCTCGGGACGAGCTCTATGCGAGCGTCGATCCGGATGATGTGGTGGTCCTGACTGCGTAGGGCCCGACGATGCTCAAGCGAATCATTATCCTCGCGGCTTTGGGCCTGACGCTGGCGCTGCCCTTTGCCCTTCGTCCCAAGAAACCCGCAGGTGAACGGGTGGATGAATCGTTGGTAATCATCACGCCGCACAACGAGGCGATTCGTCATGAGTTTGCCCGGGCGTTTCGTGATTGGTATCGAATCAAGACGGGCCGGACGATTTTCATCGACTGGCGGGTGATCGGGGGAACCAGCGAAATCGCCCGCTTTCTTGAAGGCGAGTACACCGCCGCGTTTCAAAATCACTGGACCGGCACACTGCGAAAGCCGTGGAGCAATGATGTTCAGGCGGGATTTGCCAACCATCGTCTGGGAGCGGACGCCTCTCCCTTGGTCAAGGAAGCTCGAGCGGCTTTCCTTGCCTCGGATGTGGGTTGTCGGATCGATATCTTTTTTGGAGGCGGAACGTATGACTTCATCCGCCAAGCCCAAGCAGGCCGAATCGTTGACAGCGGTGTGTTGCAGCGTCACCCGGAGTGGTTCAACGAGCAGGTCATTCCGCGGACCTTTGCGGGCGAGGAGTACTGGGATGAGAAAGGACGTTGGGTGGGGACGGTCCTGAGCGCCTATGGCATGGTGTTCAACCGGGATTCTCTGCAGCGACTGGGTTTCCCGGGGATCCCTCAACAGTGGGACGATCTGAAGGATCCCCGCCTCCGTGGCGAGGTAGCTCTGGCGGATCCCACCAAGAGTGGATCGATCGCGAAAGCCTTTGAAAACGTGATTCAGCAGCAGATGCAGCGCCGTTGGATGGCGTTGCAGTCTCAGGCACCGGCAACCGCGCCCGCGGAGCTGGAGAAACGTGCTGTTTCCGAGGGGTGGAGTGACGGAATGCGATTGCTCCAGCTGACCGGAGCAAACGCCCGCTATTTCACCGACACGTCCCAAAAGCCTCCCATCGATGTGGCCACAGGCAACTGCGCCGTCGGTCTGTGCATTGACTTCTACGGACGTCAGCAGGAGGAAGCGGTGCGGAGGCGTGCCCGAAGTGATCGGGTGGGTTATCTTTCTCCGGTGGGCGGCACGGTGAGCTCGGTTGACCCGATTGCGCTGCTCCGAGGTTCGGCGAACCGACCTGCGGCCGAGGCGTTCATCGACTTCGTACTTTCCATGGAGGGCCAGAAACTCTGGAATTTCAGGCCGGGCACGGAAGGAGGGCCGGAGCGCTTTGCCCTTCGCCGGTTGCCGGTGCGCAGGGACTTCTACCAGCAGGAGGCTTGGAAGCCGCTGCGGAGTGATCCTGACGACGCCCCGTTCGATGCCACCGACCAGTTGGTCTATCACTTGGAATGGACCGGGTCACTTTTTCGCGAAATGGCCTTCGTCATTCGGGTGATGTGCCTGGATACGCATTCAGAGCTGACTCAGGCATGGAGAGCGATTCTTGAGGCTCCTGAACCGCGCCGATCGGAGGCTTTGGCGGTCTTGCAGGAGCTTTCTGCCGTGTCCTACGAGCAAACCAGCACTCGAATCAAACAGGCGCTGAATTCGAGGAACAAGGTCGACGAGATCTCCCTTTCGAACGAATTGGGCCGACTGTTCCGGGGCAACTACCGACGGGCCGAACGGATCGCCCGAGGGGAGTCGCCATAGGCGATCGGTCGCTCAGGAAGTAACGCGCCCGGATTCCTCCGCCGCCACGCCGCGGATGTAGGTTTGGAATTCCGGATCCTCGCCTTCGAGCAGCACGGCCAACTGTTCGCGGAAATCCTGACGGCGGCACCACGAGCGTATATAGTCCTCCCATGTCTGCCAGAGACGAGCGACCTGCCGTGACATGGTCTCCTCATAGACGAGGATGTAGGCGCGTTCGAACTGGGCGATCAGGATCTCGAAAAGCACGTGACGACGTTCCAACTGTTCCGGTGTCAGCCGGGGCTGTTCGGCCGTCGGTGCGAGCAAACGGAGATCCGCATGCGCCAGGACCAGCTTCAGAAAGGATTCATAGTCGTCGGCGAGTTTCAGGTAGACCTCTTCGTCATCGTTGGCGCGTTCCTTCCTCTGCTCCTTGATGAAAACCCAGATGGCGAAGGGAAGGGCCACAATCGTGACCAAATAACTCAACGCTTCCAGGACATAGAGCAGGCTCATGTGCGGGTGGGACAGTGTCACCACGCGGCCATCGTGCGCACGTACGCCTGACGGTCCTTGGCGGCGAAGAATGAGGTTCCGGCGACGAACGTATCTGCCCCGGCATCACGACACTGCCGGCCGGTGACGAGATCGATGCCACCATCGACCTCGAGGCGGAAGGTGAGGTCCCTTTGGCGACGCCAGCCATCGATGGTTTCGAGTTTGCCGAGGGTGTCGGACCGGAATGGTTGTCCTCCAAAACCAGGCTGCACCGTCATCACGAGTACCAAGTCGACCATCGTCAAATACGGTTCAATCGTCGAGGCCGGCGTGTCCGGATTGAGCACGATCCCGTTCTGACAACCCCGTGCGCGGATGCGGGCGAGGGTCGCGGCATGATCGTAAACGGGCTCGATGTGAATGCTGATCAGATTCGACCCGGCTTTGGCGAACGCGTCCACATAGCGGTGCGGTTCATCCAGCATCAAGTGAGTGTCGAAGAAGAGGGTGGAACCCTTTCGCAAGGCCGCGACGGTTTGGGGACCAAAACTGAGGTTGGGAACGAAATGCCCATCCATGATATCGAGATGGATCCATGCAAGGGCTTCATCGGCGATGACGCGGGCGCTCTCGGCGAGGTTCGCGTGATCGCCGGCGAGAATCGAAGGAGCGAGGATCGGCGGGAGGGACACGCCTTCCTGATGATGGACGTTGGGTGCTTTGGCAACGCCAGCCGACTCCGTTTGACCCTTCCGGTTCCGTGGATGACGGCAGGACCGGCTCACGCCGCCTACCACACATCGAGCACGGACTTTGCCGCCGCTTGGGCAAGCGATTCGGCAAGCAAGGGCAGCGCTTGGTATTCGCTCTGCCGTTGGTTGCCAAATTGGCCACTGGTGCCAGGGTCGTCGGTGTAGGCCTGTCTTCGAGCGACCAGCGGGCGATCCGTGAAAAAGGCCTTGCCGGATCGATCGTCCCTCAGGCTGACCGTGGCATCAAGGGTGAGGTGAAACTTGCGAGCCAGTCCGGTGTCGTTCGGCAAGACCGTTGCAACCTCGCGACCGTAGCGCGTCAACTTGACGAAGAGGGAAGCGTCCGCATCAGAGGCTGAATCGACCAAACGAATGCGTCCGTCTCGCAGAAACGCCTCTCGAAGCTCGGTGGTGAAGAGAGCGACGGCTTGGGGCACACCCGAATCGTTTTCCACGGTTTCCACGTACAGCGTGCGCACCGGGAGGGTTGCGCCTGTGCCGAGGCGATAATTCGCGCACCCGACGCCCGCACCGCTCAGAAGAATCGTGAGAAGAACGAGCGTGCCTGGGAAGATTGCCCGTAATGGCAGCACGATGCGGCGGAGTCCAATAGCAGCGGATCGAACGTTCAGAAGAACAGGAAACGCTTCTTCGGTTTGCCGACGGCTGCGCCTGCGGTCGCGGCGGCCGCTTCGACTTTCACGAGTTGTTCACGGGCCTTGGCTGCGACAACCGAGTCGGGGAAGACAGTGATCGCTTCGTTGTAAAAGACGCGTGCTGCCATGTAGTTATCCCTTTTATAGAAGTAAAAATCGGCGATCTTCATTTTGCTCTCAGCAAGGACGCGTTTCATGTCACCCAGGCCCTTTTCGGCGGAACCGACGCTGCCGTCGCTTGGAAAGAGGATCATGAAATCCTCAAAGTAGGTGATCGCTTCGCGAGTCGATCCTTGGTCGTAGTAGGGGCCCTCCACCAAGGAGGCGTGCGTCTGCGCGAGCTTCAGGTAGGCGTCGGGGGCGAGAAGACTCTGTGGATAAATGTTGATCATGCGGTCGAGGGCATCGATCGCCTCAGGATCATTGCCGAGTTTCTGATGAGCTCGCGCGATGTTCATCAGGGACAGTGGCGCGTAGTCGCTGTAGGGAGCCGTCGCGAGGAGGATTTCAAAGTACTCGATCGCCTTTTCGCGGTTGGTGAAGCCGGGAATCTTGCCCCAGATTCGGTTGCGCGCCCCGTCGAGCAGAGCGCTGGCGATCCGGTATTGCTCTCCGATGATTTCGTTGAAACGGGGATAGCTGGGATAACGTCCTACGACCTGTTGGAAGTTCTCGTGGGCTTTAAAGTACTGTTTCCGCTGAAGCCTGACGCGGGCCCCGCGGTAATAGGCCTCCGGCGCGAAAACGGAGTTGCCGAAGCGCTTTCCGACCCGCTCATAGCTCTTGGCCGCGGAGCCAAAATCCTGGCGTTCCTCCGCGGTGCGGGCCTTGTTCATCAAATCGATGGCGCGGTGCCCGTCATCGCCCACCAGCCCCGACAGCGCTCCACCTTCAATTCTCCAGCCTCCATCTGCAGTCCAGACCAACTCAGCTCGGGCGGTGCCGGCAACGGCGAGGCCGACGATGAACACGATACACAGTGCACGAAACGTGCGGTCGAACAGGTTGGGCATGACAAATATGGGCTACCAGCGAACCAAGGCGCCTCCATAGGTCAAGCCCGCCCCGAAAGCAACCAGCAGGGTCAAATCTCCGGGGCGAACCCTGCCTTGCGTACGGGCTTCGTGGAGGGCGAGAGGAATGGAGGCCGCTGACGTGTTACCGTAGCGGTCAACGTTGATGAAAAAACGGTCCAAAGGAAGTTTCAGATGATGGGCGATCGCGTCAATGATCCTAAGGTTGGCCTGATGCGGAATGACGCAGTCAATCTGATGGCTGGCGATTTGATGTTGTTCCAACAATTCCCGGGCAACGTCTTCCATCGCGCGCACCGCGAACTTGAAGATCTCTTTGCCTTTCATTCTCAACAGTCGTCGTTTGTCCTCGGGATTCGGTGAGACCTCAGGGCCGGGAATATAAAGCAGGTCGGCGGCCCCTGGGAGGGTGTGGAGCCGCGTCCCAATAATTCCGGCTCCGACGGTTCGCGCGGGACCCAGCACCGCGGCTCCGGCGGCGTCGCCGAAAAGCACGCAGGTTGATCGATCAGACCAATCGAGCACGCTGGAGAGTTTTTCGGCCCCGATTACCAAGGCGTAGCGATAGCGTCCTGACTCCAGCATCGCCCAAGCGGTATCGAGCGCATAGATAAACCCCGTGCAGGCGGCGTTGAGGTCAAAACAGGCCGCCCGGACCGTCACTCCCAGCTTTTGTTGGACCAGGCAGGCGGTGGCCGGCATGGCCAGATCAGGTGTGAGCGTGGCAAGAATGATCAGATCGATCTGATCTGCGGAGACGCCCGCGTTTTCCATTGCGGCTCGGCCGGCAGCTGCGGCCATGTCGGCGGTTGTTTCCGCAGCGTCTGCAATTCGGCGTTCGCGAATCCCGGTGCGAGTGAAGATCCACTCGTCGGAGGTTTCGACGCGTTGAGCGATCTCGCCATTGCCGAGGATGCGCGCGGGAAGGTAAGTGCCGGTGCCGAGAATGGCGATGGGCTGGGTGGCCATGCGTGCGTGTGCGCGAAGGGTGCCGCGAGCGCCGTGCTCTTAGACGGCAGTGGACGCTGGACGAATCACATCGTTGGCGCGAGCGATGTCGGCCTCGATGCGCTGGTTGAGGTCAACGCGGATGAATTCGCTCGCGTCATGGATTGCATTCATCAGCGCAAAGCGGTTGGCGGATCCGTGGGCTTTGATCACGCCTCCTCGGAGCCCGAGCAAAGGCGCTCCCCCATAACGTTCGGGTTGAATGCGCTTCTTCAATCCACGAAAAGCACCTTGAGCGAGAAAGGCTCCCAATTTCCGCACCGGGCTCGCTGAAAGCTGGGATTTCAGCTCGTTGCGGAAGAATTTTGAAAGAGACTCCCAGCTCTTCAGACAAATATTCCCTGTAAATCCGTCGCAAACAACAACATCCACGTGGTCGGAGAACACTTGGAATCCTTCGATTGGGCCGACGTAGCGGACCATGTCGGTCAGGCGTTTGAGGGCGTCGTGGGTCTCTTGGATGAGACTGTTTCCCTTACCTTCTTCCGTCCCAATCGTCAAAAGACCGATCCGCGGCGATTCCACCCCAAGTTCCATCTGGCAGTAGTGTTTTCCGAGGATGGCGTTGTGAACCAAGTGCTCCGCGCGACAATCTGGATTTGCCCCGGCATCGATCAAGATGAAGTGGCCTTGGTCGCGGGGGATTACGGGAGCGAGCGCCGGCCGTTCAATTCCGTTGAGGGTACGTAACTTAAGCGTACCGGCAGCAACAAGGATCTTGGTGTTACCCGTGCTCACGACGACGGAGGCGGCTCCATCCTTCACGAGTTCGATTGCCCGGAGCATGGACGCGTCGCGCTTGCGCTTGAGGGCGGACATGACCTCGTCGTCGGATGAGATGACTTCCGACGCGTGGTGGAGAGAAACGCTGGCGTGGCGATCGAGCCCGCTGCTCACGAGCAACGGAGTGAGGATCTCGCGATCACCCACTAGGATTACCGGTGCCAGTCCCGGATACTCGCGCAACGCGAGCTTTAGAGCCTCAACGACTTCGGTTGGGCCTAAATCGCCTCCCATCGCGTCGACCGCGATCCGTGCAGGTACTCCGGATAGGGAACCCATCGCAGAGGTGTATGGATCGGCGGCCGGGATGGGACGGCTCAATCAAACTTCGACGCTGAGAACCTGGCGACCACGGTAGGTGCCGCTCTTTGGGTTGACCCGATGGGGCCGGCAGGCGGAACCATCGCTCGGATCGCGGGCGAGCTCGGGAGCCTTGAAAGCGTTGGCCGCGCGGCGATTGGCGCTACGGCGTTTGGACTGTTTGCGTTTCGGATTTGCCATGGTCGGAAGGAGTTATGGTTCACGCCGTCCGCTCGGAGGGACCTTGTGAGACGGGTGAAAGGGAAAGAGGTAAAGGCTGGGTCCCGGCAGCGTCAAGCGATGTTTCACGTGACCCCAACGCCGCAAGATCATCGCGCCCCAACGACGAGCAAGCCGGATCAATAAAAAAGCGCGCCCAGAGCGCGCTTCGTCGGCCCCTCAAAAGAGGATTTTAGTTGGAGCCGTGCGTGCGAACCGCATCAGACTTCTTCGTTTCTGTCGTGGCCACAGCCGTCGGCTTCGGCGACTCAGATTCCTCTTCTTCTTCGACGGTTGCTTTCTTGAACTCCTTGACCGAGCGCCCGAGGCCCTTGGCGAGTTCCGGCAGCTTCTTTGCGCCGAAGAGGAGCAGAACAACGGCGAGGATGAGCAGTAACTCAGGACCACCGAGGCCAAACACAGCAAAGACCGACGAGAGAGAAATCATGGCTCCTCAAACGTACGCGGTTCGATCCTCCTGTAAAGGTTGAATCGTCCGCAGCGACCGCGTCCGTCGAGTCATGGCCCAGATTGGAAGATCTCGATCAGGGGCTTGCCGGAAGAGAGATGGACGCCTCGATACATTCCCGGAGTATTGAAAGGGGTCGCGATGTTGCCCTGCCGGTCGATTGCGATCACGCCACCGGTTCCACCGAGTGTTCCGACCGTTTCGATCGCGTGCCGTGCCGCCGCAGCGAGCGTTTCGCTGCCAAAAGCCATTCTGGCTGAAATGCTGTAAGCGACCGTCGCGCGGATGAAATATTCGCCATGGCCGGTCGCACTGACGGCGCAGGTGTGGTTGTCGGCGTAATTCCCGGCACCGATGATCGGGGAATCTCCGACCCGACCGAATTTCTTGTTGGTCATACCGCCGGTGGAGGTGGCTGCCGCCAGATTTCCAGCCTGATCGAGTGCCACCGCGCCGACCGTGCCCCACTTGCGCTCGGGCATGGGGTCGATGCCCTCGAAGGCGAATTCGCCGCCGCTCCTTTGCTGGTTGCGCACGTGTTCCGGCGTTCCGACGTTGCGGTCGATCTCCTTCGCCTTCTCCAACTGGAGGCGCCGGCGCTCGGTCTGAAAGTATTCGTTGGGTACCTGGTCGTAACCCAGGCTTTGGGCGAATTTTTCGGCGCCTTCTCCGGTGAGCATCAAATGGTTCGATTTTTCCATGACGTCGCGCGCGAGCAGGATCGGGTTGCGGATATGCCGGACTCCCGCAACGGCCCCCGCGCGGAGGCCCTGTCCGTCCATGATCGCAGCATCGAGTTCGCACAGACCTTCCGCGGTCATCACGGCACCATGACCGGCGTTGAAAAGCGGTGAATCTTCCAGCACGCGCACGGCGGCAATCGTCGCGTCCACCGACGCTCCCCCGCGCTCGAGCACCGAATATCCCGAAGCAAGCGCCTCCGCGAGCGTCGTCCGGTACGCGTGTTCGACCTGCGGTGTCATGGTTTCGCGGGCAATGACGCCAGCGCCGCCGTGGACGACGAGACCGTACGGTTTTGGCTGCATGGATGGGGAGGGGGCTGGCGATTGTCCGCGAATGACGGAGCCGAGCACAATCAAGGGGAGCAAAAGGAGAGAAACCCTGAGGTATTTCATGGTCGTTGGGTTCGGAAACAATCCGTGGGTCATTCGACGCCTGCGCTCAGCGTCGGACGAAGCGGAGTAGCCAGAGAAACAGCAGCGAACCGACGAGCGCGCAAATGATCCGTCCGACCAGGCTGTAAGCACCCAGTCCGATGATCCGAAAAAGCGCTCCCCCGATTACGGCGCCAATTACACCCACGACCAAGTTTCCGGCCCATCCGAAGCCACGACCTTTCGTGAGTACCCCCCCGAGCCAGCCGGCAGCCAGTCCGACGATGAGGATGGTGACGATTTCCTGAATCGAGATCATCCCGGGGGGAGGGGTTTGATCCCGTTCAATTTGAGGGCACCGCGTTGGGGGTGAAGCTCATCCGTCCGAGCAGCTCAAGAAGTCGTTTCCTCAGGATCTCATCTTCTTCAGCGACGGTTTTTTCGTAGGTGCGACGTTCGAGCGCCCGTTCGGCCAATTCAATGCTCAGGACGTAGACATGACCTTCGCGGAGGAAGAGCAGGTTGCCACGTTTGGCGACGAAGACTTCCTCCGTGGCACTGAAGCTCGGACGGCTGGCGAACATCGTCCCGCCCGGCAGGAGATTGTAGCAGAGCAGGGCGCCTCCCTCCATTGCCGGAATGAACTTCGCACTTTCGACTTTGGCTCCGACAAAGCGGGACTGGAAATCGGCTTGGACAAAATTTCCAAAGAACCAGACCAGATAGTCGCGACGTCCCCGCGTTTCCTGTTCCCAGCGCTGCGTGGCATCCATTTTGAAGCAGGCAATGCTGGCATGGACGTTAAAATCGTCCTCAAAGGTGACGACCTCGGGCGTATCGACAATGTTACCCCCCAGTTCCGGAAGTACGGGGATGGCGATCTTGTAGGCACCCGACGGCGAAACGTAATGGGTGCCCTCCACGCGACCAGCCAACCTGGTTTGCGCCTCTACAAGGGCAGGGGAGACCACCATCAATGCAACAGTGGCCAGAGAGAGAATTCGATTCGAACGCATGATGAAAAAAGGAAGTGTGATCGGGTGGGAGCGCAATTCAAGCAGCAGGTTGCACAAGGAGACGCCAATACGGCACTGGTATGTCTTCCGGACGTGCTTGCGATCCGATTCCCGCGCGGGCCAATGAGTCGAGCCACTGACGTCCCCCGTCTGGCAATCGTCCCCGAAGTAAAGATCCGATTTGTTTCCGTCGCTGCTGGAAAATACCACGGATCAACTCCCTTGTCTCTTTTGGAAACAGGTAGGGCTCCGGTTTGCGGACAAGGTGCAGAAGGTAGGAATCGATATCCGGTCTTGGATGAAAACAGGTGGATGAAACCGCGTGCCCCAATCCGATTTCGTAGGCGGATTGCAGGAAGATGGAAATGGCTCCGAAGCTTTTCGTCCCTGGTGAAGCCGCGTACCGTTCGGCAGCCTCTTTCTGGAGCATGAGGACCAGCCGTGCCGGGAGGGTGCTGGAGAGTACCGCGTCCATCCACGGCGTGGAGATTGCGTACGGCAGGTTCGCCACAATTTTGGCGGCGCTGGGGACCGTGTTCGAAGCGTACCCGGAGAGTGGTTGCTCGAGGGCGTCGCCTTCGAGCAGATGCAGCCTGTCGGGAAAGCGAGGGACCAACGTGGTTTGTAAATATTGAAAAAGCGTCGCATCCCGCTCGATTGCCCAAACCTCGGCTCCCGCTTCGAGCAAAGCAAGCGTGAGTGTTCCCAGACCCGGACCCACCTCGATGACGTGGTCTCCCCGGGTCACCTGCGCCAGCTCGATCGATTTCCGCACAATATTGCCATCGACAAGAAAATTCTGCCCCAGTGCGCGTTTGGGGAAATGGCTGAGCTTGGCCAGCAAGCTTCGGGTCTCGGACGGCGAAAGGGGCATCAGCTGCTTTGGAAGGCCGCAATCAGACCAGTGGGATCAGGGGCTCTCATCAACGCTTCCCCACAAAGGATGGCGTGGGCTCCGGCTTTTTGCGCCCTTGCAGCATCGAGGGGGGTGGAGAGCCCACTTTCGCTGACCGCGATCACGTGCTTGGGGAAGGAGGGGATCAGTCGTTCGCTGAGGCCGAGATCGGTTTTGAAGATCGAGAGGTCGCGATTGTTGACGCCGATGATCTTCGCGCCGTGCTGCAGGGATCGGGTGAGTTCCTCAGCCGTGTGGATTTCGAAAAGAGCATCGAGTTGGGCGGCCTGCGCCGCGTCGAAGAGGGTCGAGATCTCCTCGTCATTGAGCGCGCGGACGATGAGGAGAATCGCGCTGGCCCCCGCCTCGCGAGCCTGGCGCACCTGTATCGGATGGACCATGAAATCCTTCCTCAGGCAGGGCAACGCTGGCGGTGAGAGGCGGAATCGCGAGGTGACGGCGATCAGATCCTCCAAGTTGCCTCCGAAGTACTTCTCGTCGGTGAGGATGGAAAGGGCGCTGGCTGCTGCTGCCTGATAGCGGAGAGCCTGTGCTTCCGCGGAGACGCCGGCAGCGATTGCCCCCGCAGAGGGCGATCGCCGCTTGATCTCGGCGATCACGGCGAGCTTTCCATCGGACCGGCGCAGGGCGGCCGCAAACGAAGGAGGCTGGGGAGTCGTTTGGGCCAGTGCGCGCAGTTCTTCCAGAGGAACGGGCCGGAGGATCGGCGCGATCTCCCGTCGCTTCCAAGCCATGATCTCGGTGAGTTTGTCCGCCATGAGTCGTCTCTTACGAAACACAGCCTTTGCGGGAAAACGAGAACGGAGTTTGGCGATGATCCCGGAGAGTCGCATTCAGCCGCTTGCGATTCACGTCCTATCATCGTCTCACGGTGCCGACCGCGAAGTTTGTTCGTGCATTCCCGCGCCTTCTTGCGCTACCCAGAGGCGATGAGCGCGATCGACGATCTTCGGCAGACCATCGCCCGTTTGCGCGGGCCCGGGGGGTGTCCTTGGGATCAGGAGCAAACCCACGGCTCCTTGGTGCGCTGTCTGATCGATGAGGTCAGTGAATTGGTGGAGGCGATTGATAATTTGGATTTTCCGCACATGCGGGAGGAGCTTGGGGATGTGCTGATCCAGGTCGTGTTTCATGCGCAGCTCGCCACCGAGGCGGGTCATTTCACCTTCGATGACGTCGCCCGGGAGGTGAATGAAAAGCTGGTCCGTCGCCACCCTCACGTCTTTGGTGATTCCACCAGGCTCGGTACGGCGGCGGATGTCATCGTCAAGTGGGAGCAAATCAAGTCTTTGGAAAAGAAGAACGGCGTCGCTTCGGCATCTGCCGTCTTCAAGTCCCTCCCGCCGAGGCTGCCTGCATTGATGTTCGCGGAGGCGGTTTGGAAACAGATCGAGAAACAAAGGCTTCCGACGGACGGCTGTGTCGACCGCGATCAGGTCCGGGAGCTCGCCGCCGGATTGGATGAGGAGAGTTTGGGACGCCTTTTGTTCGAGCTGACGGCGGCCGCGCGTGAACGTGGACTGGATTCGGAAGGCGCGTTGCGCAGCCATGCGCGACGCGTCATGAAGGAGGTTGAGCAGCGTGTCCAAAAACGCCCCCCTGTTTGAGCCACTGCCTCCCGAGATTGTTTCGGAATGGTGGGCCCCCTTCGGCGATTTCCTCGAAAAGGAGCGCCGCTACTCCGCCTACACGGTCCGAAACTACCGGCAGGCATTTGAAGCCTTTTACCGTTGGCTGGTCGCGAGCAAGTTGTGGGCACACGGACTTGCGAGTCTTGGCCCGAGGGATATCCGGGACTTTGTCATTGAGTCTCAGCACCGGGTGGATCGTCGGACCTTGCACGCCCAAGTTTCAGGGCTGAGATCGTTCTTCCACTATTGGATTCGGGTTGGGCGCCTGGCGAAAAACCCCTTGGTTGGCGTGCCGCTTCCGCGACTTGAGCGTCGACTACCCCAATTCCTGAGCGAGGATCAGATGGTCCGGCTTTTGAGCGGCCCCTTGCGATTGTTGGAGAACGAGACGCTTGATCCATTTACCGCGTGGCGCGACCGTCTTGTGATGGAACTCCTCTATGGGGGAGGACTTCGCGTGAGTGAGTTGGTGTCCTTGAACTATGGACAAATTGACCTGGAAAGTGGTGTTGCGCGTGTTGTTGGCAAGGGGCGCAAGGAGCGACTCTGTCCGCTGGGTCGTATGGCGCTCGAAGTCCTGCAGCGTTGGATGAGCAATCATGCTCCCGCCATGGCGCCCTTGTCGCCGGTCGTGGTCTCGACCGAACACACCCGGTTGACGGTGAGGGCTGTCCAGTTGCTGCTGAAGCGCTACCTTGCGCTGGCGGACCTTCCGGCCGACGCGACTCCGCATACGCTGAGGCACAGCTACGCCACGCACCTTCTCAACGGGGGCGCGGATCTGCGCTTGGTCCAGGAATTACTCGGCCACTCCCAGCTCGCGACCACACAGATCTACACGCACGTCAGCGCGGCCAGGCTCCGCGAGGTTTACAATCGGGCCCATCCGCGGGCCTAGCTTTGGCAGTCCTTACCAAGCCAGCCGGACGGCCACGCTGTTGACCAAAGCATCGTAGAGCACGACTTCCACGCTGGTGGCACCCGCGACCTTCGAGAGCGGCAGTTCCAGGACAAAGGTTTCGGTGCGCCCATCGCGGATGCCATCGACCGGCTGTTCGACGGCCTCGGTCAGACCGTTGTTGAAACGAAACTCGGCGCCTTCGAGGAGCGAGTGTTCGTCGGTTCCGCGAATGCTCACGATCAGCTTGTCCCCGCTGACGCGCGCGTTGGCTTCGATCAATTTCGGCGCCGCCCGATCGATGATCAGGTCATCGGTCTCGAAGCGGGTCGTCAAGCGGTCCCCTTCACTTCGAGGAGCCTGCTCCGTCACGACCAGACGGGTGAAGTAGAGGCCGTCGCGGAATCGGGTGGTGTCGAATTGGACGAACGGCCCATCGGTCGCAATCGCGAGATCCGTCCAGGTCTCTTCACCTTCCCGACGGAGTGAGAAGGTGGCGGCGAGTTTGTCCCCATCCGGGTCGTTGAGCGTCCAATACGCGATCTGATTTCCGGGTGAGGGAACCACCTGGGACCCCAGGAACGCATTGCGTCGCTTTTCGTCGCCGCCGTCTTTCGACTGGGCGAGGACCTGGGCGAGCGTGGCGCTCGCCTGAGGCGCGGGTTGCGGGGCGGGGAGAAGTGCGAAGTTGGGTGAGAACAGCCGGAAGTCCGTCAGCACCGGCCGGCGATTCTGTGCGAGGTAGTGCAGCTGGGCCTTGTCGATCTCAAAGCCGGGCGGCAGCCCCGCGGGGAGCGAGAGCTTGAGCTTAAGGTACCGGCCGCGAGTCACCTTTTCCGTGCGCCAGCCTCCCTCCGAGGGGGAGCTCTGCATCCATTCGCTCCATCCTTCCAGTTCGTCGCTGCCGAAATTCGTTTTGATGGACAGGGAGACGTCCTGATCCGACACGTCCCGCAACCGTCCGAACCGGAATGCGCCCAAGCTGGCGGGCACACTCAGGTCGAGCCGCCGGCTTTCCAGCTCGCGTGGACCGGTGGCCGCGAAGTCAATCAGCGCGAGTCCCGGCGCATTGTTGCGCAGTGCCAGCAGGCGTTGGCCATCGATGGCAATCAGACCGTTCAACTGCGTGGAGCCACTCCCGGGAAACGTGATTGAGCGGCGATCCTTCAGATCGTATCCAAGAAGGTCGCCTTGTTCTCCGCTCGCGATGATCAGCTGTTCTCCGCGCTTGACCAGCCGGTAAAAGGACACGCCGGAGCGCGCGATCAGGGTCTCGGGAAAACCGCCTCCGGCAGGAAACCAGACGAGGCTGCTTCGTCCGCCGAAACGCTCGGGGGTGGCCGGCTCCGCGCTGGTCGAGGAGGGGGCATCCTTGTCCGCCGAGATCGCCGGCGGCGTGGGACGATTGATCCGCGTCGATCCCGGGGTCGACGAGAAGACGAAACTGGCGTAGATGTCGCCAGAGGGCGTCACGAGCAGATCGGTCACCTCCGCATCGCGGTTTTCCTGCAGCAATTGCGGCGCTCCTCCCTCCTTGGGGAAGGAATAGAGATTTCCTTTGGGTGCCGATCCGGCGAGCACATGTCCGTCGGGATGCAGGGTGATCCGACGGACGTTGCGGTCGCGGATTTCCCCGAACACCCGGATGCCCCGGGTCTCAAGAGCCGTCGGATCGGTCTGCTTTTCCGCGGTCACCCCACTCTTTTCGAACGTTTTGAGGTCGATCCGATAAATGCGTCCGGGATTGCCCGTCGCGACCAACGCCGTTCCCGCATCGAGCAGGCAGAAATCCAGCAAACTGTCGACCGGCAGGTTTATCCGGGCGATCGTCCGGTCGCGTTCGAGCAGGTAGAGAGACCCGTTGGGTGACGCCCCCGCGAGGACACGATCCCCGGACAGGGGAAGCAGTGCGAAGACCTGCGACTCGTCGACCTTGGCGAACGTCTCGCTTCGAAAGGTGCCAGCCTGGGGATTGACGGTGACTTCCAAGATTCGACCATCCGGGCCTGTCCCGAGGAGCCAACGACGCTCCCCGGCCGGCACGATCGTCCAGAGCAATTCGGTCAGTGACGGCCCCTGGAGGTCGGTCAGGACCGGACCGGCGATGATGCGCCCATCGGAGCGTGCGGCCAGTCCCTTGAGGTTGCGGCTCGAGCTATCACGAAAAAAATCGATCTCGACGACCTTCGAGAGCGGATCAGCGCGGGAAGCCGTCGCGGTGACGATCAGGAGTGATACGAGAAGAGCGAGTCGGCGTGGTTGAAGGAGGCTCCGGGCGCGGGAGAAATCGGCGGTGGGCATTCGAGCGATAAGTGTCGGTGCGAGGTCATTCCGTGACGGTGAAGGGCCGCTTGATCTGGACGCTGATCAGGCGGTCCGGGAAAACGCGGGATTCCCAGAGCGTCACCGACAAGTCTTGGCGCCCAAATCGGCTGTTGATGTTGCCTTGAGTGATGCGCGCGATCGAGCCGGGCGCATCGATCAACCGGGTGTTCTGATCGAGCAGTGCGCTGGCTCGCTCGACGATCGCCACATAGAGGCCGTCGGGTCGACGGAAAGCCCGGAGAGCGTCGAGATAATTGGAGAAGTTCCGCAGGTCGGTGGTCGAAAGGGTGGAGGCCTGCCCGGTGGCTCGGTCGAGGTCGCGCCCGTTCATCACGACCACTTCAAGACTCTTGCCGACCCATGCTTCGGGTACGGCGAGCTCGACCTGTTCGTGCAACGGACCGCCTTGGTGGTCGCGGCCCGTCAGATCGAAGCGCAGGAGCTCTCCCGACTTGGCTCGGGTGGTCGACGGTTGAAAGTGATCCAAATAGGCCCATGGGCGCTGTGCCAGAGGTTCGATCCGCACATTGACCGATTCAGGGAACGTCTTCTCGAAAGGATTCTGCAGGCAGGCGTTGAGCCGTTGCAGGAACTCGTCCAAGCCGGTGGCAAATCCTTGGGGGCCTGCGTAAAGCATTTCGGTTTCAAACGGGGACTCGCCGGCATAGGTAACTCGGGTGGCGATACGAAATCCTTCGTTGAATCCGGCGTCATTCGACCCCTGAACGGCTTGGGTGATGCCCAGAGCGGTGACCATCGGTGCGAGTTGGGCGTGCTTCACGATGGAAAAACGTAGGGTTCGCCGGGGTGTGCTGACCTCCACCGGAATCATCTCGGGTCCCGGACCCAATTCACCGGCCACCGCCGACAAACGATCCTGCAGGAGCGTGCCAATCACCGCTCCGGTATTGGAGACCTTCATCGAGTTGAGCGTCGACGGAAGGATCGCGACGATATCCGCGGCGCACATGGGGAGGGCGACATCGCCGATTCCGAGCATTGGATGGCCGAATGCGGTCACTCGTCGCCCCTCAACTCGGGAGACCGTTCCGGTGCCGGCAATCGTGATATCACCGACGGCCAGCGCGACCGCGACAGCCTCTCCTGGAAGCAAGGACGTCGGTCCTTCTCCGATCGTCGAACCTGTTGTTGAAGTACCCTCGCTTACGGTCGAGGAGCCCCCCAGGGTCGACGTGGCCAGACCGAGCGACCGGAATTGAGGTCCGAAGAGCTCTGCCACGCTTGGATTCAATCCGGAGAGCGAAAATACCGGAGTCAAGGGTTGGAATATCCCCTCGTCTCCACTGCGCGGCCGCGGGGCTGCCGAAGCCTCGTTCAAAGGGACGGGGGTGATGGGCAAACCGGACAACTTAAGTGTCACCTCGTCGAGATCTGCAACGGGGGTGAAGCCGGCATAGCGAACCGTCTCGAAACGTTGAACCTGATAGCTGAGAGCCCCTGCAATTCGGCCGTTGATGTAAAGAGGGCTTCCGCTCATGCCGGCGACCGCCCCCATGACTTGGACGCGAGGATCGGTCAATCGACAGAGAATCAGTGCCTTGCCGGGGCCGAGGGCATTGCGGATCACTCCCGCAACTTCGACCTCAAACGGTTCCGGTCGAGTACCTTGAAAAACCGTCCAGACTTCCCCTTTCATCCCGGCGGTTACCTCGTTCAGGGGCAGTGGTGTCGCTTCGATCGGCTGCAGGTCGGCACGTGCGACGGACGCGAACGCGAGACCGGTGGCCAGACCGGCAATCAAGCGGAGGGCGCGAAGTGCTGCCGACCGAGATGGATAAAACGATGGAGAGAAGGGGGGAGGTGAGAACATGAGCTAGAGCGCGCGAATGGCCTGACTCATCCGATCGCACGCTTGATCGATTGCGGTTCCGGCGTGGGCGGTGCTGATAAAGCAGGTTTCGTAAGCACTGGGGGGAAGATACACTGCTTTCGCCAAACAGGCGTGGAAAAACTTACCAAAAAGAACGGCGTCGGTTTGCAATGCGGTGGCGTAGTCCCGAACCGGGGTTGGCGAAAAGTACAGACTGAACATCGAGCCTGTTTGTGGAACTTGCGCGGGCAGGCCCTTGGCTCGGGTCGCGTCGAGGAGCGTATCGCGGATCTGCCGGCCGAGAATTGCCAATCGTTCGTAAGGATTCTCCTCTTCGAGCAACTGGAGTGCCGCAATTCCGGCGGCCATCGCCAAAGGGTTTCCACTGAGGGTGCCCGCCTGGTAAACCGGTCCAAGGGGTGCGAGGAAATCCATCACATCCGCACGGCCGCCGAAGGCACCCACGGGAAGTCCACCTCCGATGATTTTGCCCAAGGTGGTCAGATCGGGAACAATCCGTTCAATCTCCTGAACCCCACCCTTGGCCAGTCGGAAGCCAGTCATGACTTCATCAAAAATCAGCAACGCCCCCGCACGGGTGCAGAGCTCCCGCAGTTTCGCGAGGTATCCGACCTCCGGCAGGATCAAGCCCACGTTGGCGGGGTAGGGTTCAAGGATGATGCAGGCAATCTCCCCTGGATGCGCGGCAAACGCGGCTTCAACGGCCGGAGCGTCGTTGTAGGGCAGTACGATCGTTTCCCGGGCAAACGACGCGGGCACGCCGGCACTATCGGGGTTTCCATGGGTCAGCGCACCTGAACCGGCCTTGATCAGGAGCGAGTCAGAGTGTCCGTGATAGCATCCGGAGAACTTGATGATCTTGTCGCGGTGCGTGAATCCTCTCGCCAGTCGGATCGCGGACATCGTCGCTTCGGTGCCGCTGTTGCACATCCGCACTTTCTGGATCGAGGGGACAAAGCGCACAATCAGCTCGGCCATCTCGACCTCATACGGATTGGGTGTCCCAAACGAGGTCCCCTGCTCCAAGGCGGCGGCAATCGCGGAGCGAATCCGGGGGTGATTGTGCCCGTGAATCGCGGGACCCCAGGTGCAGACGAAATCAATCAGTTCCTGGTCATCCGCCGTCGTGAGTGTGGCCCCACGGGCCGACTTGACAAAGAACGGCGCGCCGCCCACCGAGCGAAACGCTCGGACGGGCGAATTGACGCCGCCAGGGATAAGCTCCTTGGCTCGGGCGAAAAGTTGTTCGGAGTTCATAAGAGTCTGCCGGCTCAGGACACGTACTTCTGCACGATCGGAATGCGCCGACCGACGCCAAAGGCGAGGGGCGTGATCTTGATCCCCGGAGCCGATTGCTTTCGTTTGTATTCGTTCAAGTCCACTTTGCGGACGACGTCGTCGACGACCACGCTCGCGAAACCGCGTGCCGTCAGGTCGCTACGGGACAGGCCTTCTTCGACATATCCACGAAGGATCGCGTCGAGGATTTCGTAGGGCGGCAGACTGTCCTGATCGACCTGGCCCGGTCGCAATTCAGCGCTCGGCGGTTTTTCGATCGTGTTCACCGGGATGATCTCCCGCTCGCGGTTGATCCAATGGGAAAGCGCGTAAACCTGGAGTTTGAAGACATCGCTGATCACCGCCAACCCACCGCACATGTCTCCGTAGAGCGTGCAATAACCGACCGCGACCTCGCTCTTGTTCCCGGTCGTGAGCAGCAGGGAACCGAACTTGTTGGAGAGAGCCATCATGATCACCCCGCGAATCCGGGCTTGGATGTTCTCCTCGGTCACATCGCGGTTGCGCCCGGCGAAAATCGGTCCGAGCGCCGTCTCGCTGGCGGCGACGGCGTCGGCGATGGCAATGGTTTCAAATCGGATACCAAGGTTTTCGGCGAGGATCCGGGCGTCGTCACGGGAATGCTGGGATGAAATCGACGACGGCAGGGAGACTCCCATGACGTTTTCGGGCCCAAAGGCGGCGGCTGCCAGAACCGCGACGACGGCCGAGTCGATTCCGCCGGAGAGCGCGATCAGTGCGCGGCGAAAGCCGCTTTTGTGGGCATAGTCGCGGAGACCCAGCACGAGGGCGTCATGGATGTCGGCCATTTCTTCCTGGTGGAAATTGGCGGCCAGGTCCGCGGGTCGGCTCGCGACGGCTTCCGGGGTTTCGCCGGGTCCGGAGGAGGCGGCGATTCCGAGGGCGACTTCAACGATGCGGTTCTCTTCCTGAAAAGCCGCCAGACCAGCGACGATGCGGCCATGGGAGTCGGCCACGAGGCTTCGGCCATCGAAGACCAACTCGTCATTGCCGCCGATTGAGTTAACGTAAACGACCGGACACTGCAGTGCCTTGGCCGCGTCGGTGACGAGGGCTTGGCGGACCCCGCCCTTTTCGTGATGCCAGGGGCTTGCTGAAAGATTGACCATCAAGTCGATTTTCTCTTCCCGAAGCTGTTTGACCGGATCGGAGTGGTAGAGTCGGCGTGGCGTGAAGCGCGGGTCGGTCCAGATGTCCTCACAGATTGTGACGCCGATCCGGTGCGCGCCGATGGTGAGCACCGTTGGCGCCTGAGCGGGCTCGAAGTAACGGTCTTCATCGAAGACATCGTAGGTCGGGAGCAGGCATTTGCGGGCATGGCGGACGATCCCACCACGGTGACAGAGGGCGGCGGAGTTGAAGAAGCGCCGGCCGTTGGGCTCGCGATTGGCTTCGACCGTGCCGATGAGTGCAGGCACGTCGCCCACCGCGGCCGCGATCTGTGCCAGAGAATCTTCGACGTCGCTGACGAAGCGCCGCTTGAACAGCAAGTCGCGCGGAGGGTAGCCGCAGACAACCAGTTCAGGAAACACGATCAGTTCCGCGCCCTTGGCGACCAAAGCCGAATAGGCGTCCAGAATTCGCCGGCGGTTGCCAGCAAGATCACCGACGGTGGTGTTGAGTTGGGCGAGGCCGATGCGCATGGCGACCGTGTTTCGTGGACGTACAGGAACGGAAGGAGACGGTAACCATGAGATGTTTGACGAAAAGGACAACTCCCGAGGCTTGCGCCAATTCAAACTCCTGCGGAGTTTCGCCCCGTATGTTGCGACGAGCTTACCTTGCAGCCTTCCTCTTCATTTGCGTCACCGCCCGGGCGGAGTCTCCAGTGCGTCTGTCGCTGGAAGACGCGCTGGCCACCGTCGATCGGGTCAACGTCAATGTGCTGCTGAGTCGGGAGGCGCTCGTTCAGGCCATGGAGTCGGCCAATCTCCAGCGAGCTGACCTTATCCCCAGCCTCTCGGCATCGGTGCAGCAGCGCCGTTCGGAGTCGCCTTCGGTTTCATCGACACTGAAGGCGAAGGGTTCGCCGGCGAATCGATCCGATGCGCGGCTCACAGGCTCTTACCAACTTTTCAGTCCGCAGCAGATCCTGCAGTACCGTGCGGCCCGGATTGGGGTGAGCGTGGCGCAACTTGACGTTGAGCAGACTGTCCAAGGCGTGCTGGGGTCGGTTGCGCAGACGTTCTTCACCCATCTACGCAATGTGAAGCGGATCGATGTTCTCGATGCGAACATTGGGAGGGCGCGTGAACTCGTGCGCCTGGCCCGCAACCAGGTCGACGCCGGGGTGGCGACGCAGATTGATGTCACCCGCGCTGAGTCCCAGCTTTCGATCGCTGAACAGGCTCGATTGCAACAAGCGACCGTGGTTTATCAAAGCGAACTGCAATTGAAGCGTTTGCTCGATCTGGAGGCCCAAGCCAGTCTCACCTTGGTTGATTTTGCGGTTCGTCGGGTGGAGGAGTCCGCCTTTGCCACGGTTGACGAAAAGTCGCTGTTTGAACGCCGCACGGATTATCTCCGCTCTCGCCGGGTCCTCAACCAGAACGAGGAACAGTTGAAGGCAGTCCGTTCGGAACGGTTTGGGGCGCTGGCGGCTTCCGGCGACTACGCCTTCGTCAATACCGAACTCTTTGACGGCGACGATCAAACCGCTTGGTCTGCGGGTCTTTCAGTGTCGTTGCCGGTGTTTGATGGGATGCGCATCCGCAGTAATCAGCGTCAGGCGCTCTCGCAGATCCGTTCTCAGGAGTTCCGCCTGCGACAGTTGGAGCTGTTGATTTCGAGCGAGGTGCGCCTGGCCTACCAGGATGCACGTTCGCGCTTCGCCCAGGTTGTGGTGGCGGAGAAGAGCCTTCAGCTTTCCCAGGAGGAACTGCAACTCGCGCAGCGTCGCTTCGAACAGGGGGTGGCTGACAACCGGGAAATCATCGACGCCCAGAATCGACTCGCGCAGGCGAGCGACAACCTCAACGAGGCCATTTATCTGTACAATCTCAGCCGGGTCGAGCTCGCGAGGTCACGAGGCGATGTTCGGAGTGTTCTCGTAGAGCGCGAGTGATCGGCTTGAACCACGCGGCGCTCAGCCGCCAAATGCTCGACTCACTCGCTGCAGCCTACCAAGTGAAGAAGTCACCGCGGTGGAACTCGGTCGTCGTGGGCGTCCAAGAAGGGGGCCGGCGTGCCAAGTCCTGGTCGAAGTCCAGCACCCGTTCATCAGGCACCCAATAGACGCGGTCGTCGTTGGTGACGGTGCCGTCGGGATCCACGCCAATGGGCTGGGTTGGGCTCTTGAACTTCGAGTTCATGTACTTGGACGTAAACAGCTGTCCCATCGATCCCTTGATCGAGACGCGATAACCGGACCAATCCTCCATCAGACGGACCAGATTTTGCACGCCACCGCTGTTCACCGGAGGGGTGGCCGATGACGGGGTGTTGCCGGTAAGGATGGCGGAGTTGATCGTCATCGAGGTTGCGGTGCCTGCGGGTGTCGCACGGCGGACGTCGATGCCGCCGTTGGCATTGTCGTCGTTCCATCCGTCCGAGAGCAGAGTAACGGCATCACCCATCAACGCAGCCGGGTTTGTTCGACTTCCGGAGGAGTCCGAAAAATCATCCGTATTGTAGTCACCTTGGACATAGAGCGCATTGTTGGACACGACCGCGAAGCCCTTGGGTTGTGAGTTGGAGTCGGTCAGTTGGGGAGTGGTAGCTCCATTCTTGAGTCGGATCCCACTACCGTCCCCCGGACCGCGGGTTCCCGCGGTCTCGTCGTGGATGTAGACCACGCCATTGTACGCTGATGCGAGCGTCGAGAGGCTGGCGAGGGCGCTGTTGAGCGCGCCGACGTCGAGGGTTGTCATTTTGATGTCCCTTCCCTCGCGTTTGTCAAAGACCGCCTTCCGGCGCTCGGCCACGGGAATGATGGTATCCAAGTGGCTGGCGACGGTCGCATCGTAGGCGGACTTGTTAGCCGCGTTGCCGACATTCACCGAGATCGTTCCATCGCTTGCCTCGGAAACGGTCACGATAATCCCCGCGCGGTTGTACATCCGGCGTGATGCCACCGTCGGATCTTCGGGAATCGGAGTTCCATCCGCTTCCTTTGGCGGAGGGGCGATGATCGAGCGATAGACCTCATTGGCATCGGTGACTCCGGCGCTGTTCTCGTAGGCATCGGGATAGTCGGCCAGCGCTTTGGAAATGTTGACGCCACCGACGAAGTTCTCCGGAGAGGAAAGTTTTTCAACCTGACTGGCCCGAGCGTCGGCTTGATTGGGCACGGTGGAGTCGTGCGGATTCGGATCAAAGATGGGTGCATGCAGCGTGGACGACCCGGAGGCACCCGGCTTGCGCATGGTGGTTCCGCTGGCGGTGTCATTGGCTCCGTTGAATTGATTTAAGACGCTGAGCTGATCGGTGAACGTAATGTCGACTCCACTCTGGGCGCCAATAAAGGCGCTGCCGTTGGTGGAGACCGGGCCGTTGATCACCATGTCGCTACCCGAAGCCAGTTCCAGATCGTCCTGGTAGAACACGCTGTACTGGAGAATCGACGTTTCTGAACGGACGAAGCGTCTTCCGGCGCGGTACTCAATGTCTCCAAACATGGGATCAGTGATGTGCGCCCTCACCCTGGCAGTGAAGTAGTAGTTGCGACCGGTTTTCGTCGTTCCAGGCTTCTGGCCGGTGGCGCTGCCGTCGGAGGTTCCGGGAATCGCGTAGTATTCGATCGTGCGCGATACACTCCAACCGTCGGCCGCGATCGTCGACGAAAACGGGGTCTGGTCGGTGGTTGGAGCGGCGACGCAAAACCCGTCGCTGACCATTTCGGTGGCGACCGAAGTCGAGGGAGTGCCCAAATTGACCTCGGCGATCCAGCGGTAGAACAGGTACTCCATTTCGCTTTCGGCGATCAGCTTCGCCCGCTCCACCCGAGTCTGACGCACGGAGTTGCGGTGAGTGTTGGAGCTGTAGCGCATGACGCCCTCCAGGAGGATGGAGAGCACCACCACCACGAAGACCACCGCGATGAGGACACTGCCGCGGTGACCCTGTGGCTTGGGACGGAATAGGTTCATGGGATTCATTTCTCAACTATCAGGACGCGGTGTGGGCGTGGGTGTTGGGCGCGGCGACGGCGTCGGTGTCGGCGCAGGCGTCGGAGTGGGCGTCGGAGTGGGCGTCGGAGTCGGCGTCGGAGTCGGCGTCGGAGTGGGCGTCGGCGTGGGCGTTGGGGTCGGCGTGGGA